>ERZ857801.5-NODE-5-length-265563-cov-5.161543_pt1 | contig 265563 bp, 260 predicted proteins | sample MGYA00519762_ERZ857801 | MGnify/ENA primary metagenome ERZ857801 (study PRJEB31778, sample SAMEA3449368) | human gut metagenome | biome: human gut; feature: human-associated habitat; material: faeces | place: United Kingdom | collected 2010/2012 ...
TCGAACCGGCACGGATTTTAAGGTCCGCAGGATTTTAAGTCCTGTGCGTCTACCAGTTTCGCCACCTGGGCAACACATTAATGGAGGTTCCAACCGGACTCGAACCGATGATAACAGAGTTGCAGTCTGTTGCCTTACCAACTTGGCCATGGAACCATTAACTTGTTGTTCTTGTTTTTATCAGTCGGTGTCATCACCAGACTGCTCATTTATTATATGTTAAACAGAAAATAATTTCAAGTATTTTTTATAAAAAAATTACCATTTTCTTATATATAAGAAAAAACACACTAAAAAAGATTCATTTTATCAATAATTTTTATATTTATATTTTTAAAAAAACTGCTGATTTTTAATCAACAGTTTTAACTATTTTGCTTTCACTTTCGTCCAGCGAGAATTATACATCTCTTTTACAGCATTATCCTGATAAGCAAATACTTCATCATTCGGGCCAGTGCGCAGTCCATAAGCACTAATATCTTTAAACTCCTCTTTTTCAGCCTGAGCCGCTGCATTAACATTTGCAGTTAAATATCCTACTTCGACAGTATTCTTATAAGATACTTTATCACTTATCATATAATTAATAAATTCATTTGCAAGTTTTGTTTGCTTGCACTCTTTCGAAATAACAAATCCATCAAACCAGACATTAGTCCCTTCTTTCGGCATATAGTAACCCATATTAGGATTTTCCGACATTACTGCTGCTGCATCACCAGAATACATTATCGCCATCGCCTTAACACCACTGATCATTGTATCAATTGACTCATCACCTACATAAACCGGATTCATTTCTTCACGTTGCTCTAACAGCCACTGATAAGCTTCATTTATTTCACGTTCTTTTGTAGTATTCATTGAATATCCTAAAGCTTTGAGAGCAACCATAAAACTATCACGCTCTGAATCATACATATAAATTTGATTTTTGTATTTTGTGTTCCGTAAGATACTCCATCCTGCTTCTAAATCTTTTTCATCTACAACAGTTTTATCATATAAAATACCTACATTACCACAAAAATACGGTACCCAATAATTATTACTCAAATCGAATGACTGTCCTAAAATTCCTTCATTAATATTATCCAAATTAGGAATTAATGATTTATCAACAGGCTGTAATAAATCCTCTTTGATCATTCGTTCAATCATATATTCTGAAGGAACTAGTACATCATAACTATTTCCGCTCATATATTTAGTGTACATAATTTCATTTGAATCAAACGTTTCATAAATAATCCGACAATCGAACTTATCTTCAAAATCACTAATAACTGTTTTATCAATATACTCTCCCCAATTATACACTCGTAACGTTTTACGACTGACACCAGTAGAAATTGACCACACTACAGATAAAACTAGACAAACAGCAATAACTATCTTAGCAGTTTTACTGCTTAATAGTTTATTTGTCGCTTTTGGAAAGAATTTCGGCACTAATGTTCCAATTGCCACAAAAAGTAATACAACGACTAATATAATAGTCGCAAGTGCATAAATACTAGGATTAGTTCGCTTCGACATATTGTAAATAACGATCGAAATATTTTCAATTCCATTCCCGCTAACAAAATAAGAAATAATAAAATCATCAAATGACATAGTAAAAGCCAATAAAGCCCCTGAAATTATTCCCGGTTTGATCTGAGGGATAATTACTTTTGTAAGAGCCTGAAATGGAGTTGCCCCCAAATCCATCGCAGCATCGGCTAAATTAACATCTAACTGTCGTACCTTTGGTAAAACATTTGTAATTACAAATGGAGTACAAAAAGCTACATGAGCTAATAACATAGTTAAATAGCCCTTTTCTACTTTAATAAACGAAAACAACAACATCAAGGATATCCCGGTAACTATATCAGGGTTCATTATTGGTAAATTATTTACTTGTAAAACTAACTTACGTAATAATGGTTTTGACTTTGATACTCCAATTGCTGTGATCGTTCCCAAAACTGTTGAAATAACGGTTGAAAGGATTGCGATACTAACTGACACAACAATAGCATCGATCATTTGTTGATTTACAAATAACTCTTGATACCAGCGTAATGAAAAACCACTCCAGCTTGAAAGTGATTTAGAATCATTGAACGAAAAAATTGCCATAATCACAAGCGGTAAATACAAGAACGCTAAAGCAAAACCAATCCATAAACTACTATTAAAATTAAACTTAAAGTTTTTTAGTTTTTTCACGTTTAGCCTCCTCTTGATACCCCGCGTATTTTTCAACCCGGTTAATAAGTCCCATGAGGACAATAACTAAAACAGCTAAAATCAAAGAAACAGCACTACCAAAATGCCAATCCCCTACATTAATAAATTGCTGTTCAATAAAATTACCAATTAGAGAGTACTGTCCACCCCCTAACAATTTTGGAATTACAAATGAGGAAATAGCTGGTAAAAATACCATTGTAATTCCTGTTAATACTCCACCTAATGACAATCTAAAAGTAATTTTCCAAAAAGTAGTAATCGGATTCGCTCCTAGATCATTGCTTGCCTCAACTAAAGATTTATCCATTTTAGTTAAAGCGGTATGAATAGGTAAAATCATAAATGGTAAGAAATCATAAACCATTCCTAAAACAACGGCAAAGTCCGTATATAAAAAGCTAACTTCACCAAATCCTAGAAATTGGACAAAATTACTGATGATTCCCTTACTACTCAATATATTGATCCACGCATATGTTCGCATCAACATATTGATCCAAGTTGGAAACGTAATCAATAAAATAAGAAGTGTCTGCGTTTTTTCTTTACACCTTGAAATTGCATAAGCCACTGGATATCCAATTGCCAAGCATAAAACCGTTGTAATTGCACCTAAAACAAACGATTTGACTAATACTGAAACAAAAATTGGATCAAAAAATTTAGAAAAATTTTCTAATGTAAAATTAAATGTAGTAATCGTATTTCCTTTTTGAACAAAGGCATAGATCATAATTAAAAGCATTGGTACAACTGTCAAAACAAACAGCCAAAAACAATATGGGCCAACCAACTTACGAAACTGTTTCATTAATAGCTACCCATTTTATCCATAACATGAATATCTTCAGGCCAAAAATCCAAATTAACTTTTTTCCCTACTTCACTAATATCTGTTGTGTGTACCATATAATCACGATCTTTTGTCTCTACAATAATCTCGTAATGAACGCCTTTAAAAACAATAGAAGTTACAACCCCTTCTATTTTTCCTTTACCAACTTCAACAATATCTAAATCTTCTGGTCTCAAAACAATATCAACATCTTGACCATCATCAAAACCTTTATCAACACATTCAAATTGCTTTCCATCAAATTCAACTAAGTAATCTTTTACAAAAATCCCTTCAATAATATTTGATTCTCCTATAAATTGAGCTACAAAACGATTTTCAGGTTCATTATAAATATCGATTGGTGTTCCAATTTGTTGAATTTGTCCCTCATTCATAACTACGATCGTATCTGACATCGTTAGAGCTTCCTCTTGATCATGAGTAACATAAACAAAAGTAATTCCTACTTCCTGCTGAATATTTTTTAATTCTATTTGCATCGTTTTACGCATTTTTAAATCCAAGGCTCCCAAAGGTTCATCCAATAACAACACTTTAGGCTCATTTACTAAAGCTCGTGCAATCGCTACTCGCTGCTGCTGTCCACCTGATAACTGATTTATATTTCTTTGTCCAAAGCCAGCTAACCCAACTAAATCAAGCATCCGATTAACTTTATGCTTAATTGTTTCTTTGTCCATTTTTTTTATTTTTAAACCAAAAGCAATATTATCAAAAACATCCATATGAGGAAATAACGCATATTTCTGAAAAACTGTATTTAGTTCTCTTTTATACGGCGGTAACCCACTAATATCTTGACCATCAAATAAAACAGTTCCACCATTAGCTTCTTCAAAACCACCCATAATTCTTAAAGTTGTAGTCTTACCGCAACCACTTGGTCCAAGTAAAGTTACAAATTCTTTTTCATTAATTTCTAAATGAATACCTTTTAAAACAACTTGACCATTATATTCTTTTGTTAGATTGTCTAATTCAATTAATTTTGTCATAATGTCTCCTTTAAAATAATGGTGGTGTTGAAACCCAAATAACCTTAGCCTTAGTTTCCCCAGGATTAAATAAATAATGCGATACTAATCCCTTCAAATAGAAAGTTTCTCCTTTTTTCAACACAAATTCATTATCACCATAAATCAACTTAACCCGTCCTTGAACAACATACCCAAATTCCTGTCCTTCATGAGGAGCAATTATCATTGACTGTTTATCTTTTTCTAATTCAATTAAAATTGGTTCCATATCATTTTTTTGAGCGTTAGGAATAATATATGAAATTTTATAATCATCTTGAATATTTTCAAAAAAATCATCTTGTTTAAAAACTAGTTGTTCCGCTTCTTTTTCACTAAAGAACTCTTGCAGATTAGTTCCCAAAGCTTCTAAAATATCTTCTAAAGTAGCAACCGAAGGTGATGTCAAATCCCGTTCTAATTGCGATAGAAAGCCTTTTGTTAATTCACTGCGATTGGCTAGTTCTTCTAAAGTTAAACCATTAGCTTGCCGTAATCTTTTTACCTTACTCCCGATATCCATAAGACACCTCCATCATTTATTCTTTTCAACAGTCTAATTATAACGAATCTTGTCAATAAAGCAACTATCATTTAACAATTTGTTTAATATATTATACTTAATAGCAAAAAAATAATAGGCCTAGACCTATTATTTCTCTAATTTTTCCCGTCGTAACGAAGATTTAATAAATAAATCTTTTAGTAATCGTTCGTCATTATCTTTTAAAGCCACTTTAATTAAGTCTAGTTGTTCTTCAAATGCTTCAATTGAAGCCAACAAATAATCACTATTTCGTAAAAATAACTCTGACCATAAATTTTCATTAATATTTGCAATTCGAGTTAAATCACGGTATGAATCTCCTATGTACTTACCAGTTTCATATTTTTCATTATCACTATTAATCAAAGACACTGCAATTGCATGTGGCAACTGTGATGTAAATGAAATAATTTCATCATGAGCTTGTGGCGACATGATTTTAACACTCTTAAAACCTAAAGTTCCAACAAAACGTTCCATAAAACTAATGCATTCTTTTTGATTAACCGGATGTTCAATCAGTATATAATTAGCATTTTTAAAAACTTCTTTACTAGCGTACCCATATCCTTTTTTCTCTCGTCCAGCCATTGGATGTCCACTAACAAATTCAACTTCAGGATCAATAATTGTCATTGCTTCTTCTAAGAAATAAGATTTAATCCCTACCGCATCAGTAATGATACTTCCTTTTTTAAATTTATTCTCTTTAATAAATTTTAAAACCAATGAAGGATATAAACATATAATAGTTAAGTCAGATTGTGCAATAATTTCTTTTCCATCTGTAAATCCCTCAATTATAGTTCCTTCATTTTTCGCCATTTGTAAAGTCTTTTCATCGATATCAATCCCATAAACTTCATGACTTTGACCTTTTAAGGCTTTAACAAAACTGCCTCCAACTACTCCGAGACCTACTACTGTAATAATCATAAAGACCTCCTCGATTATTTAATTATCTGGTCTTACCTTATATGTAATATTATTCTCAGTAAAAGTAAGCTCCATAAAATTATAATATTTCTTACACTTTAAACTAAAAATACTGCAATCAATGACGTTGCCCCTAAAAGCAATGCCATAAAACAATAACGAATAAACAAAGCGCTTAGTGGCGGTTTCTCTTCCTTATTGATAAAATAGAATGTTAAAACTACTAACAAACTAGTCAATACCCCATGCCCTAAAATAAAGGCAGTTTTAGCATCATAGTATTTCATTAATAAAGGAATGAAAGCTAAACTTACAGCCAAAAAATCTAAAACTATATAAATCACTGTTCGTAAATTTATCTTTATCCACCGAAAACTAAAATTTTCTTTAAATTCAGTCATCTTAGATTTTTTAGTTTTTTCTTTATGATAAAAATCAAATTCCTTTTTTTGTCTTTCAACCTTACGATCAAATCTTGCCACTTTTATTCCTCCATTAACTACTTTCTTTTTTCTTCTAACATCTTAATTTTATAATCTAACAGTTTTTTTGTTAAATCAACATAGTAATCATGAGGGTATTCTAAGCGGAACACTTCATCCCACAAACGTGCTTTTTGTTGATTAGAATATTCACGAATTTCTTCTACAGTATATTCGGGGTATACCCGTTTACCATTAATAAAGACTGGTACTTGTAACTCTTCTACACTGTATGTATTAGCAGCTATTGTCTTAAATTTCCAAATATTCGATTGATGATATATTGTTAAATCGTGACTACTGGAAATCTCTTCATCATGAAAAGCAATTACATCACCAATTGCTTTTCCTGTTTCATTTTCGAATAAGCGATATACTTTTTTATATCCTGGATTCGTTATTTTTTCCGTATTTTCAGAAATTTTGATTTTAGGAATAATTTTTCCATTTTTTTCCAGAGCCACTAACTTATATACACCACCAAAAACTGGCGCACTCCGTGAAACAATAAGGTTTTCACCCACCCCAAATGAATCCAGCTGGGCTCCTTGATCCAATAAAGAACGAATCAAATATTCATCTAATGAATTTGATGCTGTTATCTTAGCATCAACTAATCCCGCAACATCAAGCATCACTCGCGCTCGCTTTGATAAATAAGCAATGTCACCACTGTCTAAGCGGATGCCTTTTAATTTTTTACCTAACGGCGCTAAAACTTCATTTGCTACTTTTATAGCATTAGGCACACCACTTTTTAATGTATCATATGTATCAACTAATAATACACAATCATCCGGATATGTAAGAGCATACGCTTTAAAAGCTTCAAATTCACTTTCAAATGATTGAACAAATGAATGAGCCATTGTTCCTACTACAGGAATATTAAACATCATCCCCGCAGAAACTGTAGCTGTCCCGGCAACTCCACCAATATAAGCAGCTCGAGCTCCATATGTAGCACTATCATAGCCTTGAGCTCGCCTTGCCCCAAATTCTAAAACCGGTCGTCCTTTTGCTTCTCGAACAATGCGGTTAGCTTTTGTAGCAATCAATGATTGATGGTTTACAGTTACCAATAATAAAGTTTCAATTAATTGTGCTTCTATAAATTTTGCACGAATTGTAATTAAAGGTTCATTAGGGAAAACCGGTGTACCTTCTTTAACCGCATATATTGACCCCGTAAAATGAAAATCTCGTAAATAATCAAAAAATTCTTCATCAAACTTATTTAGTGAGCGGAGATATTTAATATCTCCCTCACTAAAATGTAGGTGTTCGATACATTCAATCAACTGCTGAAGACCAGCAAATATTGAGAATCCACCATTATCTGGATTTTTACGATAATACATATCAAAATACACATATTCATCTTTATTGCCTTGTTTAAAATAATTATAAGACATTGTTAATTCATATAGATCCATTACCAATGTTAAATTACGTTTACTTCCTGCATGTAAATCCATCTATTGTTCTCCTTGTATATATTTATCATTATAATAAACTTTTTTCTTATAAAAATCTAGTTATTTTAGAAATATAGTTCATAAGACTGTCTTGGTTGTGGTTGTGGTTGTGGTTGTGGTTGTGGTTGTGGTTGTGGTTGTGGTTGTGGTTGCGGCTGTGGTAATGGCTGTGGCTTCATTGGTGGCATTTTTTCAAATAGTACTGGAACTAATAATTGTTGCCCAGGATAGATCATCATTTTATCATCTAGGCTATTCATATTTTTAATATAGTCAACTCGTGTATTAAATCGTCGTGCAATTGCATAAACGTTATCACCACGATTTACAGTATATAGAAAGATATCACCTACCTTTGGTGCAACTGTTGGCATTGGTCGCCGATCAAACAAATTATCCATGTAATCTTCGTACATGTACATCCCTCCTACCATAACCTATTCAAATAAAAAAATAATAAATAGGCAAAAAAACAGACTTCATAAAAAAGTCCGTTATCTTGCTAATTTATTTAATGCATCTTTAGCTGCCTGTTGCTCTGCTCTTTTCTTCGAAGAACCTACTCCAACCCCTAATACCATCTCATCCATTTTAACAGCCATTTCGAATACTGGATTATTTGACGGTCCTGATGATGAGATTAGATCATAAGTTACCGTCTTTCTCTGATCAGCCTGAATCAATTCCTGCAATTTTGTTTTAAAATCTGTAATTTCATCGTAATTAACATCCTCAACATGCTTATAGATCGTAATATCCAGCATTTTTTCAACATATTCTGGTCCACAGTCATGACATATCGCACCCATAAAAGCTTCAAAAATATCGGCTAAAACACTATCACGATCACGCCCACCATTATTCAACTCACCTGCTCCTAAATAAATAAGCGGGCCTAGATCAAGTTCTCTAGCAAAACGTGCTAATGATTCTTCACGAACAAGTTTTGCTCTAAGTTTGGTTAGACGGCCTTCTGGCAATTCCGGGTATAAATCAAAGATATGCCGAGAAACATGATACTGTAAAACCGCATCACCTAAAAACTCCAACCGTTCATAATCATGATTTTTCATTTTATTTTCATTTGCATATGAAGGATGCGTAAAAGCTTCCTTAAATATTTCTATATTCTGATAAGGTATTTCCATTTTTTGTAAAAATTGTTCTAATTCCACGTTAATTCAATCCTTCTTTCATTTTTTCCACAACGTCACTAGAAACCATTTCAAAAGCTAAGTTAATTGCATTTTCAAAAGCAATTGCATCACTTGAACCATGGGCTTTAATAACCGGTTTAACAAAACCCATCATTAAAGCACCACCTGCTGCCTTAGTATCAAATTTAGTCAATAACTGTTTTAAAGCCGGCTTAGCAAGAACCGCTCCTGCCTTGGTTCTAGTTGATGACATAAAACCATCTTTTAAACTTTTAACCAGCACTTTTGCAACACCTTCAATTGTCTTTAATGCTACATTACCTGTAAAGCCATCCGTTACGACAACATCAACTTCACCATCCAAAATCTCTTTACCTTCAATATTACCAACAAAATTAATTTCTTGCATATCTTCTAACAATTTATATGTTTCTTGATGAATCTCATCACCTTTATGATGTTCACTTCCAATATTTAATAAAGCAATTTTAGGGTTGGTAATTTTTAAAACATTTTTAGCATAAGCGTTACCCATGATTGCAAATGATTTCAACTGTTCAGCTGTATTTTCTGAATTTGCCCCAACGTCAAGCATTGCTACTTTATTATCACTGTAAGTAGGCATCATTGCCATCAAACAAGATTTTTCAACACCTTCAATACGTTTTAAAAATAACATTGCACTTGCATAATAGGCACCAGTATTTCCACAAGATAAGACTGCATCAACTTCGCCCTTACGAGCCAGCATCATTGTTTTAACCATACTTGATTCCTTTTTACGACGAATGGCTAAAATATTTTCTGTCATTTCCAGAACTTCTCGCGCATCGATCAAAGTCACTTGATCATATGGTTTTAATGCTTCTAATTCCTCAATCTTTCCCACAACATATAATTCATCTGTTTTATTTTTCTCTAAAAATGATAGACATGCTTCCACAACTATTCTGCTTCCTAAATCACCACTCATGGCATCAATTCCTAATTTCATCTACTTCACCTCATATTAGTCATAATTATAACATAAATTAATCAATATATTTATTATTGTTGATTAATTGTTCTTCGATTTCTTTTATTAATTTTAAATATATTAAATCATTAGATTTGCTTTCAAGCAGTTCTAATGCATCCTTTCTAGAAATTTCTAAAATATTGGCATCTTCGAAAATATTTCCAACACTAAACACCGGTAATCCACTTTGTTGATTTCCAAGTATATCCCCCGGTCCGCGCAATTTTAAATCATAGTAAGAAACTTCAAAACCATCATGACAATTTCTTAAAAATTCTAAACGTTCCAATGCCTCTTGACTTGAAGAATTACTTAATAAAAAACAATATCCCTGCTGATCACTACGACCAACACGACCACGCAGCTGATGAATCTGACTCAATCCAAATCGCTCAGCATTGTAAATAACAATCCAATTTGCATTACTTACATCTACCCCAACCTCAATTACAGTTGTTGAAACTAAGATTTGAATCTCATTAGCTTTAAATGCTGCCATGATCTGATCCTTTGTTTCATCGTCCATTTTACCATGAAGCAGACCAATTTGATACTGTTCTTTGAAATAGGCCTTCATCCCATTATATATTCCCGTAGCATCCCTGCTATCGATAGCTTCACTTTCTTCAACCAGAGGGCAGACAACATAACATTGTCCTCCACTTGCTAAATACTCTTTCAAACGGTTTAAAATAGGTTTCATACTATGTGTCTTAAAAACTTCTGTAATTACTGGTTTTCTTCCACTTGGCATCGTTTTAATAGTTGATACATCCATATCCCCATATATACTTATGGCCAGTGTTCGAGGAATCGGAGTTGCTGACATAACCATAAAATCTACTTGTTTACCTTTTTCTTTTAGTGCTTTACGTTGATTTACTCCAAAACGATGTTGTTCATCTGTAATAACTAAACCAAGTTTTTGATAAATTACTTTTTCTTGAAATAACGCATGTGTTCCAACCACAATATCAATAGTCCCGTTTTCTAAATCATTATAGATTCTTTGTTTTTCTTTATTTGATAAATGTCCTGTTAACAAAGCAATATTGATATCTATTTTTTTAAATAATTTGATTAATGAACGATAATGCTGAGTAGCTAATATTTCTGTTGGCGCCATCATTGCTCCTTGATATCCAGCTAAATAATTTGCATATAAACCAATTGCTCCAACCACTGTTTTACCACTTCCAACGTCTCCTTGAACAAAGCGATACATCATTGTTTCTTTTTGTAAATCATTAATTACTTCCAACGCTGCTTGTTCTTGATCAAAAGTCAATTCAAAAGGCAATTGGGCAATAAACTCATCTAGAGTTTGGCGATTAAATTGCTTTTTTATTCCCAAATTATCTTTCCTAGATAATTTAATGTATTGCATAGTTAATTGAAAACGTAAAAATTCCTCATATTTTAGATAACGTAACGCCTCTTTTACATCACCATTATTACTAGGAAAATGAATTAAATTCAATGCTAATTCTTTATGGATTAAATGATGTTTAATTAATAAATTAGTAGGAACCTCGTCTTGAATATGACCATGATAAAAATTTAATGCCTTTTTTACATAACCTTGAAAAGATTTTTGAGTAATTCCTTCTTTTAATGAGTATATTGGTGTAATCCCACTGATTTCATCAAGTGGTTTTAATCGTAAATCACTAGCAGTGATACTTTTTGTTTTACTATTATATTTACCAATAATGGTCAAAGGCATTTCTTTAGTCATATTTTTTTTCAAAAAATGACGATTAAATAAAGTTACTTTATAAACCTCCTGCTTATATAATATTTGAAAAGATAATCTAGATAAGCGCCCCTTATAAAATATTTTAGGCTCATCAATTAAAACACCTTCAATAATAACTTTTTCGTTATCTATTAAAGGTGTTTCTTCAATCGATTCATAACGATAAGGGAAATGTAAAACAAGATCGCGAACTGAATAGATATTCATATTATTTAATAATTCAATACGATTTGTATTTATTTTTAATTGTTGTAACGGTATTTGTTTAGTCATATTATCACCACGAACATTGTATATTATTTAAACAAAAATATCTACTATTATACAAAAAGCATTAATAAAACAACTAAGACTCCAATCCCAATTAAAATTGATAAAGAATTGGCTACAGCAGCTACTTCTCCTTCATATTTACACTGTCTTGTAAAGACTGCAGATACTGTACTGATCGGTGCAGCTAAAGCAATAATTAAAATCTTTTTAGCAAGCAGCGGCAATGGTAATAAGAAGAAGCACAAAGCCATTAATAACATATTTCCTAAAAGACGGTATGATAAAATAGAGATTAAATCCTTGAAGTCATCATGTGAAATTTTAATTTCTAATAACAGTCCAATCATCAGCATTGCTAAAAAACCATTTCCAGCGCCAATAAAATCAGTGATTGATAAAATTGGAGCTGGTATTTTTATTTTAAATAATGCTAAAAAGAAAATAACAATATATACATCAAAAGGAATTGATGAAAATAATTTTTTTATTACATTGCTTACGGATAACTTCTGTTCACTACTAACAACACTTGAAGCAATCGCAAAGGTTCCCCCTAATCCCATTAACGCATTTCCAACATCAAACATACATAAATAAGCTACACCCATTCCTGGGAAAAAAGCTTGAACAAACGGTAAAACAAAATTACCAATATTGTAGCCCGAACAATTGATCATATACGCTGCTCTTGTTGGTGCCGATTTCCCGTTACTAACAAAATACCCAATTGCAACCATTAAAACGTTTAAAATAATCCCCATTAAAATTAAAACAATCATAGCACCATTGATCGTAATTCCATTAGCATTAGAAAAAAGTGCACATGGCAATGTAACATTCATAATAATTGTTGCCAAAGTATAACCGTCTTCCTTTTTTAATATTCTAAATTGTTTTAATAAAAAACCGATAACTATTACAATTACAAAACCTAAAGCCTTTATTAACACATCAAACATATTTATTCCCCTTTTTATATGATAAGACAATCATAACTACTTTTTAAACTTTTTTTATTCTTTTTTCAAAATATAAAAAAATAAGTTATTCAATCGAATAACTTATTTATTGATCATTTCAATTGCTTGTTCTAAAACAGCTTGCCCATCCATTTTAGAAAAGTTAACACCATCAATTGAAGCAACCGGAATAGAACTATTAACGATACCTTTAACCTTTTCAAGATCTCCAGCATTTTGAGGAGCAACTAAAATACAATCAGCATCAGCCCAAGATAAGTCGATTGCGCTTTCAGCAACTGCCCAAATCATCACATCTATGTTCTTTTCTTTTGCATCTTTTTTCATTGCATTTACAAGCATACTAGTAGTTAAACCAGATGCACAGCATAGCAAAATTTTATACATAAATATACCTCCATAAACATTTATCATTTACATATGAAACGATTTTATCACAATGAAATTAAAATTACTACAATTTTCAGAATTTAAAAATAAATTTTGACATAAAACGATTCACTGTTTATTTTATGAAAAAATATAGTAAAATATCCCCTATTTTAGTTCAATTGATAAAATTCTTTCTAAATGTAAAGCTAAATAACCAATTTCTGATTGTGGAATCTCTTTTTTCATTACCTTTGATAAACGAATACAAATTTCTTTAGAACGTTCATATGCAAAAGGAAATCTTTCTTGGGTAAAATCACTAATATCCATTTGTAATTTTTCTTCAGTATTAAGACGTAATAATAAATATTTAATGTGATTCATCAGTCGAATATAAGAGATTGAATTACGATCAATTACAATATTCAATTCTTTTCGTAATTTATCAATACTCTCATGAATTATTTCCATTGCCTGCATCGATTCGCCAACATGATCAGTACTAATGGCTGAATGAACATGTAATGTTATATAACCAACTTCATCTTCAGTTATTTCGAAACCAGTAATTGAATTGATTAATTGTTTACCTTTTAATGCCACCTTATATTCTTCTGGAAATAGTAATTCAATATCTTTGGTAAACGGATTAGACATATTAACATTTTCTTGGATTCTTTTAATTGCAAAATCAATATGATCGGCTAACGGCAATAAAATCTTTGTATCTACGTGATCAAATTGTTCTTGAGCAAATCTAATTATATCGGATGCGATTTCAATAAAAACGGGATCAACATTCCTGATAATCTCGTGTGGCAACCTTTTTTCCTGTTCTTTTGTTTCCATCTTATACTTTTTAACTCCATCACCTGGAATATAAATATCGTTTATCTTTTTACCAAAACCAATACCCTTACCTAAAAAAATAACTTCCTGATTATCTTTACTTGCTAAAATACTATTATTATTTAACACTTTTTCTATTCGATACATGATTATCCCTTCCCATCTTATCCGTTTTCCTTAAGCAGCAAAATCATTTTGTGTTTCACATGTTTATCACCATTATAAACTTACTATAATCTAACTTGATTTATATTACTCTTACCTAATTAAACCTTATTTAGCTTTTCTAAATATTCTTCTAATTTCATTTTTAGGTTTGATGCCTTAGGCCAAAGACCAGCTGGATATTTAATTCCCGATAAATAATTCCTATAACACCTGATTTCTTTAGTATATTTTCATCTATCTTTGCAAGATCATTAACAAACCTATTATTTCAACTATCCAAATATTTAAAGTTATTCTTTCCACCCAGTCCTTTTACAATATAATAAAATTGCTGATTAAAACCATCTATAACTTTACTGGCTGTTAAAACATCAAAATTTTTCTCATCTTGCTGCAATAGCAACTTACCGTTATTACTACGTCCCAATGTTTTTAAGTTATATTTTAGAATTAAATATTTAAAACTACTATAATATAAAAGAAAATAAATAATCCCCACTGGAATTATTAGCAGCCAATTTGTTTTGGCGTTCCCCTGCAATATCCCGAATATAATTAAATCAAGTTAATCCTACTGTAATATTCAAAATATGTGCAGCAAGATAAGCACTTTCCGCCAAAATACTTGCATCCCAAATAACATTGGTGCCATAAAAATAAAAGAAAATTCAATCGATTCTGTGATTCCTGTTAATATACACATTAATGCCGCAGTCAGCAATATTCTACATACCAACTTTTTTATTGTGAATCGGCACATTGATATATCGCTAGAGCCACATCAGGTAGTCCAAATATCATAAATATAAACCCTCCTGAAAAATAGCGCGTAGCTGCTACACTAAAATAGAGTATGTTAGGATCAGCTAGTTGGGCAAAGAAAATATTCTGTCCACCTTGAACTAATAAACCATCAATAAGCATACTCCCGCCTACTGCAGTTTGCCAAAATGGTAGACAAAATACATGATGCAGTCCAAAGGGAACTAATAAACGCTTTATTACACCAAAAATAAAAGTCCCTAAATATCCAGTTTCATTTACCAAACTTCCCAGTGTATAAATAATACTTTAAATCTGCGGTCAAATCACATACATTATAATTCCCATAATAATAAAAATCGAAAGAATCGGTGTGAATTTTAATTTTTCAATACAGGATACACATTTAGAAAGCTTAGTTCGGTAAAAAAATGATTATGCAAGTACGCTACCGTCGTTCCAACAACTATTCCGCCAAAAATTTCCATTTCTAAAGTCGGAATTACGCATATTACCGTAATCGTACCCTTTAAAACATTATTACTATCGAATTATCAGCTAAGATTTGACCGTTAATTACCAATAACACATTAATTAATGCATACATTACAAAGAAAGCAATCACCGACGATAAAACCGTAACTGCTCTTTCTCTTTTTGCCATTCCCAAAGCCATTTCAGCTGCAAAAATAAAAGATAGATTATCAATGATTCCTAAACCCGCTTTTTTCATTATAACAAGTAGAGCATTTATTATCGTCACCTCGCCTAAAATCTTCTACAAATTATATGAAGTGATCATTGTTTCATTTGCAAAAGCAATTGCTAATCCTAACACCAATCTCGTAACTGGTAGAACTGCTATTGATAACATAAAACTTCGTTCGATTCTTTGTAACAGCGCAAAAATTCGCTCTTTCATTCTTTCCTCCGAATCCAACGAAACCCACTTTCTCTATGGTATCATTGAAAGTGCTTTCGGTCAATAAATTGTATTGAATCAAAAACATTTTTTACATTCTAAAAACACACGAATCTAATCGTGTGTTTTTATCCTCACAGCATTAATTGTGTTTTTTTCTTTTACCTGCTAATGCTAATGCACCTCCTGTAAGACCTAATAAAACAGCATAGCCTATAGTTTCAATGCTATCTCCAGTTTTAGGACTAGTGCCTTCATTATCCGTTATTTTAATTTTAACAAGTGCATTCAATGCCTCATTTAATTTAGCAGCTGCTATGTCAACCATATCTTGCGTTGCATTTTTATCATCATATACAGCTCTACCGTTTTCTAAAGCAATTACTAAACCCTGATAAGAATCTTTAGTATACTCAGATTCTTTGATTAATTCTGCTTTTTTTATAGCTTCTAATAATAACTCTTTATTTATATTTACTTCAATATTTACATTAGGAATATCGAATCCTGTTTGTGATGTTGTATTAGTAGAAGTTAATGTATTTTGATATAGCAGATAGAAAGCGGAAGCACTCCAGCTAAAATTCTTAGTATGTAGCCCTTCTCCCGTTTCAGGGTTATAATTTTCATGGATTGGTCCTGTTCCTAACAAGCCTTTAGCATGATCAAATAATTTCGTTGTTGCCACTTTCGCTTCATCATAATAGCCGTAATTTTGTAAAGCTTCTACCGCATATAGAGCTTGATCTAGCCATACTGGTCCACGCCAATATTTTTCTGGTGCATATTTATTATTATCTTTTGAAGCTGTTGGGAAAGGTACAAATGTATCAAACTTATTAGCATCTGTCATACTTTCTACAACTCGTGCAGCTTTATCTTTAGTCGCTGCTTTAGCCCATAGTGGGATCCATCCTTCAGTTCCTTTACCCCGATTCACTAATAATTTCTTTTCTGAACCATCTTCATTTGTTTGAACATCATAATAGAATCCAGTTTCTTCATCGTACATTCTATCATTAATATATTCTTGAATATATTGTGCCTCTTGTGTATATTTTACTACATCATTTTGATACCCCAATTCTTCTGCCATTGATTTCAAGAAACCTTTTTCAGCATATAAATAAGCATTTAAATCCACTGATTCTTGATTAATAACATATCCAATTGGCGCATGTTGATTATTTCTTACTGTATAAATTTCAATGCCTTTATCATCTGCCCCGTTTCCTTCACGGTCAAAACGTGTTGCATTATCCATTCCACTTTCCCAAGCAGCCGCTTCAATTCCAGCTTCTGGGCATACAATACGTTCCCCATTATCATCTAAAATATAACCGTCTTCATTAACTGTACCAAACCCTTCAACATACTGACCAACTGTATATTCATAATTACGCCAATCATAACATGTTTCATGCACCATTCCACCATATTCAGCAATACCATTTTTATCAATATCACGATTTGTATACCACCAGTTATGATAAGCAGCTAATTTGGGATACATTTCTTTTAAAAACTCTTTATCACCAGTTTGACGATAAACATTTTCAACTGCCCATGCTGCTAAAGCTGGTTTAGAATTTCGTTCATTCCAGTTACCGCCATCACCACCGCGATCTTCATTTTGATTATAGAAAATACAGTCAATGATAGCTCCTGCATCTTGAGGGCGTACTGCATCATCACTTTTAATTTGATAATCAAATAAAGCACGAACATTATCTTTAGCTAATTCTTCATTAAAATATGTTGTAGCTACTACTTGTTTCCAAGAATCCCATGCCCACATACCGATGAACCATTTATATGACATTGATGGAACGATTCCATCATGTTTGATTGCTCCAGCAGCAGAAAACCAGTTAGTCATCAATGTTTCTATTGATTTTACTGCAGCCCGTTGATAATTAACATTAGCATCTACTCCATTTTCAAAAATAGTATCTACATATCCTTGCCAACGAGAATTATTTTTCTCGAAATATTTTTGAGGATTTTTTAATAAATTAGTTACTTTAGTTTTTTCTGAAACTCTTTCTTCATTTGTGAAAGTAAAACTTTGTGTTTGATAAGTATTATATTCGCTATCAGCTCCAATCGTTATTGATTCATTTTTGGTAATTGTATATGATAACCGATCATCACTTACCGTTGTTTTAATATCATCTTCACTTAATACTACATCAAATGAGTTTTCAGTTGTTGTCATATATTCCCAAGTGCCTCTTTTTTCAATGAAGTTAACTTTCACCCCATCTGCACTTTCACTCAAAGTAGTTCCCATACTTTTATTTTCACTAGTATACCAAGTAAATAAATGTCCATCCCAAGATAAATTTAATTTTAAATCATCATTAGTTTTATTAATTATTTTTGTTTCGATCAAAGCACTTCGGTTAGTACCAAAAATTAATTTTAATTTTAATGTTAACTCAGCCAAATCATAAGTTTGTTCAAGACGACCTGGATAATATACCTCATTAGTAGTCGCTTTAGTTAAATCAATTTTTTCATTTCCTTGTGCTGTTACTTTTTCTAAATTAATTTTATTAATTGAATCAGATAAATTAATTGGATATTCTTCTGCAATGATTACTGGTCCAGCAAATCCCCCATATAGATCTGTTGCTGTTTTTTGATGTAGATAGTAACCATGCCAAGCTCCCATATCTGAAAAGTTATTATATTCATTTGTACTATATGTCCCGTAGATTTTTTCTTTTGGATCGGCAGTTACATCTAAAACATTTCCAAAATCAGTAAGGGGTTTTGTATTCTCAGCTGCTCTTGTAATCGTTATTGTAGAGCCCAACATCATGCATGACAATCCTAAAATCAGTCCTTTTTTCATGATACCTCTTTTTTTCATTCTCATCGATTTTCTCCTCCATATAAAACTGTAAAAAGATGTATGCTATAGGATAAAGATGAACGCGCGCTTTTTCATCAAAAAAGGCATCAACATATACTAAAAAAATATATAAAGATAAAAAATATCTTAATATAAATCTAGTATAGTTGATGCCTGCATTACCAGTTACACACTATTTCAATTTTTACAAACTAAATACTATCATTGTAAACGGTTACTGTCAACCCTTTTAGTGAAAATTGTTTTTATCCCAAAACATTTCCTTGTTTTTAAAATAATCATCACCTCGACAAAATATACTGCGTCCAACTATTCTGCCAAAACATTTGGCACTCTTTTTAGCAACTTCAAAACTCATTGGTGCAAAATACTGTTCATCGATTCTTTCATCTGGGCAATAATCCAAGAGATTCCCCTCAAAATAAATATTGTCTTTAAAAATAGTAAGTAGATCATCGGGTTTATAATAATATCCCGGGGCACTGAATTTAAAACCGATTTGGCTTAACACATGGATAACAAATTCAACACATGTATATGATTGATATGTAGCAAATCCCTTTGTTACTGGGTAAGTAAGAACCGAAAAAAGGTTATATAAATATTCTTCATTACCATACAACTCCCCAATAATCTCATTAGCTAATTTATATTGTTCTAAACTAACCGGAATTTTTATAATTGCAACATCAACAAATGTTTCTTTTCTTAATGTATAGCGAGGAATTGTTTCAAGGACAATCCCGGCTAAAAATAATGAATTATGCTGTAGACGAGCAAATGAATATAACGCTTGAAGATTTTCATCTAATGCGATGGCACTATGATTATAGCGAATCCTTCCAACTTTTCTAATCATGTAACCAAATCTTGTTGGTGTTTTGGAAACCATTAAATATAAATTTTTTGTTTTATCCATCGTTAGATTCCCTTCAATATTTTTTATCTTAATATTATAACCATACCATATATTTTAAATATCGACAAATTTTGTTCAATTTTAGAAAAAATACAAGTCCCGTTAAGGACTTGTATTTAAAGTAATTCTTCTACTTCTTTATATTTACCATTAAGTGCTTGAGCTACCGGCTTACAAGTAAAATATCCTTTATAAGTATTTAATCCTTTCATAAATCCAGCGTCTTCTTTAAGCGCCTCTATACCTTTGTCGGCAAGTTTTAAAATATATGGTAAAGTTGCATTTGATAGAGCAATAGTTGAAGTTCTTGGTACTGCTCCAGGCATATTAGCCACTGAATAATGTAATACTCCATGTTTTATAAAAACAGGATCATCATGAGTAGTGATATGATCACAAGTTTCAATACACCCACCTTGGTCAATTGCAACATCGACAATCGCACTACCTTCTTTCATTGTTTTAACCATATCTTCGGTTACTAATTTAGGGGCTTTAGCTCCGGGAATTAATACCGCTCCAATTACTAGATCAGCTGTTTTTAGAGCTTGTCGCAAATTATATTCATTATTATAAATCGTATGAATAACCCCATTACTAATATCATCGATATATGCCATACGTTCTGCATTAATATCAAAAACTCTTACGCTAGCACCTAACCCACAAGCGATTTTAGCAGCATTTAAACCGACTTTTCCACCACCGATAACCACAACTTTAGCCGGCATTACTCCAGGTACGCCACCTAATAAAAGGCCACTGCCGCCATTTGCTTTTTGTAGCATGTTAGCCCCTATTTGGACTGCCATACGTCCAGCCACTTCACTCATTGGGGTTAAAAGTGGCAAATTATGATTTAATTCAACGGTTTCATAAGCAATTGCAGTTGTTTTTGAATCAATCAATGCTTGTGCAAACGGTTGATCATTTGCAATATGTAAATAAGTAAATATCATTTGATCTTCGCGTAAATATTTGTATTCACTTTCTAGATATTCTTTTACCTTAACGATCAAATCTGCTTTAGCAAAAACTTCATCACAACTACAGATTATTGCTCCGGCTTCTTTATATTCATCGTCATTAAAACCACTGCCAGTTCCTGCCATTGTTTCAACATATACTTGATGTCCGGCCTTGCATAAGGCAAATACTCCAGCCGGCGTCATTGATACTCTATTCTCGTTATTTTTTATTTCTTTAGGAATTCCAATAATCATATTCTAATACCTTCTTTCATTAATCTTACTATTTTCAAAATAAGTTTAGTACTATTATATCGCATCTTTAGCTATTAAACAAAATTTTTTTAATCTCTATTATCTTTTTCTTTATGAACTTAGTAAAAAGAAATTAATCAATGATAATTTAGACTAGTATCGTCAATCTCTTAATAATTTTCTATAACTTCTTTATTTCCTTAGAAATAAAATCAATAAATTTTGTAACAGTTAAACTAAATGACTGATATTTTTTCCAGACAAATAATGAATGTGAATTTAAACTTGGATAGAGAGGTCTAAAGCATAGTTCGTCACTTGCCGCATCACAAATTGACCCTTCAACCACTACGGCATAACCTACATCATTTTTCACTAATATTGCCGCCGTAGTCGTTAAATCAGAAGTTGCACAAAATGATAGATTTTCATATCCTGTTCCGTACCAGTTGGAAAATATAGTCTGCGCTTCACTACGCGCTGAAGCAATTAAAGGTAAATCTATTAGATCTTTAGATGTTATATATTCTTTTTTTGCCAGTGAAGCATTCTTTTTCATTAATATTCCCCATTTTTCTTCAGCGTTAAAATGAATAAAATTTAATTTTTCAAGCTCAACCGGCTCTAAAACAACTCCAATATCAAGCAAGCCATTATCAATATTTTCTAAAATAAAATCACTATTTCCGTTTCTTATTCGAAAAGATACATGGGGATATATTTCTGAAAATTTTTTTATTAATTTTCCCATTGTCTGAGTAGCTTCTGTAACTCCACAGCCTATTGCTATTTCTCCACTGATATCATGACTTTGACTGCCAACTTCTAATTCCGCTTTTTCAGATAAAATAATAATTTCCTCGGCTCGTCTTTTCAAAACCATTCCCTCTTCAGTCAAGACCATCTTGCGTTTTCCACGAATAAAAAGGACGGCACCTAGTTCATCTTCTAACTGCATTAATTGCCTGCTTAAAGTAGGCTGAGTAATATGCAATAATTCTGCTGCACGAGTGATATTTCCTTCTCTTGCTACTGTCAAAAAATATTTCAATACTCTTATTTCCATTTTTTCACCTTCTTAATAGTCGTTTATAATTATGATAAAATAAAACCTAAATAATAATGAGGTAGTTGGCAAAAAACAATCAATATACCAATTTCAATCACTTATATCAATATTATATAGGTTTTCATTTATTTATACTATTAATTAAATAACTTTAAATTGACGCCATTTACCTTTTATAAATCTTATTACAAAACAAACTGAACGACATAACCAGTCAGACCCCATTGCAATCCATACACCAATAATTCCTAGATTAAAGATAATTCCAAATAACACGGCTGCACCTAGTCTAAATAAGATCATCGATACAATTCCAACAACCATTGAAAATTTAACATCACCAGCAGCCCGTAATCCATTTGGTAAAACAAAAGCAGTTGGATGTAATGCTGTTGCCATGATATTATGCATAATAACTAAAATAAAAGTTAAATTTCTTGCTTCACTTGATAAAGAATATAGATTCAAGATCCACGGCAATAACAATATAACAGCACTGCCAATGATTCCTGTGACAATATAGGATATTTTCATTAATTTTTTTATATAGTATTTTGCCTGCTCATAATCATTGGCTCCAATACATTGTCCTACAACAACTACAATACCCAAATTAATTGCATTTACAACAACAACTGCAATTTGATCAATACTTCCAGCAACGCTATTAGCAGCAATTTGACTTGTCCCAAATAAAGCAACAATACTCGTTACTAACACCCGACCAAGCGTAAATAATCCATTTTCAATTCCATTAGGTACTGCAATTTTTAAAATTCTACTAATCATTTCTTGATTCCATGCAAATACGTTTTTAATCTTTACATAAACTAAATTAGATGAGTTTAGTGATAATGCGAACATAATAATCGCTGCAACAATCCTTGATATCAATGTTGGTACAGCTACCCCTGCTACTCCAGCATGTAAAATAAATACCCCAATATAATTTCCAACAACATTAATAATATTCATTAAGATTGATACATACATCGTAGTTCTTGTTTTTTCCATTGATCTATATAATGCCGCTGCTGAATTATACACACCTAAAAATGGAAAAGAAATAGCTGAAATTAGAAAATACGTCGTTGCTGCTTTCATAACATCCATTTCAATCGCACCAAAAAATGTACTAAGGAGTATACGATGAAATACGAGACACCCCAGCATAATTACAGTAGCAATTACTATTGTAATCGTCAAAAGCTGACTAGATGCTTTGTTAGCATTCTTTCGATCTTTATTTCCAATATATTGTGAAACAATTATCGCTCCACCAGCATCAATAGCAGCTAGTACAGTAATGATTAAATTATTAAACATATCTACTAATCCAACACCTGAAATAGCCACCTCACCTGCATAAGATACCATTACAGTATCAGCTACTCCTACTGCCATGATTAAAATTTGTTCAATGATCAGTGGTAAAATTAGTTTTTTTAATGCCTTATTAGAAAACATTGTTTCTACCTCCCTTTTTCTTTACAAAAACATTGTATATTAGGAATATTATAATGTCTAATACCTATCATCTATCAGTATGATACCTTTAAAGCATTATAAATAGCAAAACTATTAAATATTATCTTTGATACCTTTAATCTTCTTTATCCCATATTCAATAAAATAAACCATGCAATAACTGTTATCTTTTTATTAAAAAAACTAAATATAAATTTTTGTAATGATTTTTGACACTATCTGTATATTAATTTTTTCTTTATACTTTTTTAATGTCAAATAATTGACGTATTCATAGAAAAGTAAATATAAAAATAAGGAGAAAAGCAAATTATGAAGACAAAAAAATTTAAAGAAATATCAAATGAATGGATTGAGTTAAAAAAGCTATCAGTAAAATATCCGACAATTGCTAAATATAGAGTCGTTATTGACACACAGTTAGCCCATCAATTCAATGATTATACGATGGAACAGTTTAATGAAGATATTATCATTGCCTATTTTAATAAACTGTCTACTAAAGAAAACTATGCCAATAGTACCCTTCTAAGTATTCGATATGTATTAAGAGCCATTATTAATTATTCTCATCAAAAATATAAAACTAATAATTGTAGTTTTGAGCTAATTAAAATTGCCAAGAAACAAAGACAAATTAATACGTTGTCTAATTCTCAAAAAATCAATTTATCTAACTACTGCTTTAATAATTTTCAACCAATCTCTATAGCTGTTGCCATTTCTTTATATACCGGTCTTCGGATTGGTGAAATTTGTGCTTTAAAATGGGAAGATATTAATTTTGAAGACAACTATATTTATGTATATAAAACAGTTGAACGTTTAAAAAGCAAGGAGGACACCGGTAATAAAACTGCACTCATGATACTTAACCCTAAAACCAGTTCATCTAAAAGAATTGTTCCTATTCCATTATTTCTTAATGAATTCTTAGTTAATTATAAAAGTCGATATCAAATCGAAGATAATAATGTTTTTATCATTACCGGCAATAATAAAATACCTGATCCCAGAACAACTCAGTATCGTTTTAACAAATTATGTAAACAGTTTGATTTTAATACTAACTTCCATACTCTTCGCCATTCTTATGCTACTAATTGCGTTATGAACGAAGTGGATACTAAATCACTTAGTGAAATGCTTGGTCATTCAAATGTAGGAACCACGCTTAATCTTTATGTACATTCAAGTTTAGAATTTAAAAAGAAACAAATTAATAAAATTTCCAGACTATAATTTTTTATAAATAATTTTATTTTAAAACAGGTTAAAAATAAAATTTAATTACTTTATTTCAGCCTGTTTTTATTAAATTATTGGAAATAAGAAATTAGTTGTGGCTTCTTTATGAGAATCTTTTATGCATAAGAAATAAATTTTATGATCTAGCGTTTAATAGTAAGTGCCCTATTCTACACTCAATTTAAATACAAAAAAACTCTACGATAAAAATCGTAGAGCCAAACCAATTTATAATAATAAAAAAACTTAATTTATATACTAGTCCATAAAAACAGTCTTTATGTTACCACTCAAAATTTACAATTTAAGTAGAATATATCATTTTTTATAATTTCTGATTAATCCCTGTTATATCCATGATAGCGATCATTATCTATAATATTATAACTTATTTGAATTTCAAACATAACTTTTAAAAAGGCACTAAATGTAATCATTTGGTATCTTATCATTTAACTCACTTTTATTTACAAGATATTTATTATAAATTTATATATTAGAACAGTAATATTTCACATAATGTGTTTAAAACAATAAAGACACTCCAATATTTATCACATTCCTTACTAACTTATTTTAAAAACATTACTATTCATTCTAAAATCTAATTTTGCATGATATTTAATAATCACTTTGATTCTCAAGGATTATGCAAAGAATATATATGAATTATTGAATATTTATATACATATACTTCGGTTAATGACAAATTACCCCAATATCAAATTTTTTCTTATCTTTTACTCTTATTCACTTATTTATATTATAAAACGCTATATTTATGTAATGTCACCAAAAAGTTAGACATATTAAATTAAAACTGAATTTTGAAAAGGTCTGTAGTCTACATGCAAGCGAACTCAATCCTTTTCTTTTTGTATTAATTTTCTCATTATTATAATACTCGATATATTTAATAATTGCAGCTTTGAATTGTTCATGCAATTTTCTTTATGAGAATGTAATTACTTGATTTCTTTATCACTTAACCATTTTTGATAGGTTTTATGCTGACAATGTCATTCTTGATCTAAATGAAAGATTAATCCTTTTGAGATTAAATAATAATTGCAAACTAAGATGTTGAGTTTTTTATTAATACATCGCCTTATACTGGCAGTTAAAGCTACTAACCGATAATTTTTTCTGTTTCCAACTCTATTTATCAGTTCCATTTTTTTCGATGGATAAAGTCAGCTTATTATGTTCTAATCTTATTCTACTCGTCGAGTCAAAAATTCTTATGACATACACTCGATAGATTTTTTAGATATTCCCATCCTTATATTTTTAAATATATTCTAATTTAAATTTTTTACTATCCCATATAAAAAGTGACCTCCTTTTAGGGGTCACTACAATACATTATTTTTTAATTTCTCTTTATTATTCTACACCAACTATAAATGAATAAACAGGCTGTTTACCATTTACTACTTCTAATTCAGCCTCAAAATTATCTTCAACAAAACTTTCAATTTCTTCAATGTCATCATCATTTACGTCTTCACCATAAATCAATGTAATCAATTCAGCATCCTCATCTACTAGTTTTTCTAAAACAACTTTTAATGCTTTTAATTTATTATCTTTACAAGCAACAATATCTTTTTCCACCAAAGCCATATAGTCGTTAGCTTTAATTTCTACACCATCGATATTAGTATCTTTAATTGCAAAAGTTACTTGTCCTGTTTTTACATTTCCTACTGCTTCTGTCATTTCAGCAACATTATCATCCAATGAAGCATCAGGATTAAACATGATACATGCTGATAACCCTTGAGGAATAGTTTTCGTTGGAATAACAATAACATTTACTTCATCTTCTAAAATTGTTGCTGTTTGTTGCGCAGTCATAACAATATTAGAATTGTTTGGAAGAATAATTACATTTTTCGCATTTACATCTCTAACTGCTTGAACCATATCCTCAGCTGATGGATTCATTGTTTGTCCACCACTAACAACATAATCACAATGTAGTTCTAAAAAAGCATCCTTTAGACCATCACCTGCACAAACAGAGATAACTGCTGTTTCTTTAGCTTCACGTTTTGGTTTAGCATTGTCATCAACTCCGACAATCGTTCCTGCATTACTTTGAATAGTATCTGCCTGTTCTTGCATATTTTCAATTTTCAGTTTAACAAATTCACCAAATCGTTGAGCAATGTTTAAAGCATTACCAGGTTTTAAAGTATGAACATGAACTTTAACGATATCTTCATCTTGAACAACAACAATACTTTCACCAGGAATTCTCGCTAATTCTTTCTTTAATTGCTCCTCTTTAAATTTATCAACCAAAGAAGGCTCTAGACGAACAATAAACTCTGTACAATATCCATAACCTTCTTCTCCACCTTCAATATCAGCTACAGCATTCATCGCGGAATCAGATGATTTAATTTCTACATAATCGACTGTTTCTCCTGCTAATCCAGCTAAAAAGCCAGTAAAAACTAATAGTAGTCCTGCTCCACCACTATCTACTACTCCAACTTCTTTTAAAACTGGTAATAATTCCGGTGTTCTTTCTAATGAAGCCTCTGCTTCTTTAACAAAATAAGAGAAAACATCTTCAATTTCCATTCCAGGCTTTGCGTATTTTACTACCGCTTCACTCGATTCTCTAATCACTGTTAAAATAGTTCCTTCAACAGGACGCATAACAGCTTTATAAGCAACCTTTGCACCACTTTCTAGTGCTTGAGCCCAAAGTACTGCGTCAGCTTCTTCATGACCTTGAAGTGCCATTGAAACCCCTCTAAAAATTTGTGATAAGATAACTCCAGAATTTCCTCGAGCTCCCATTAAAAGTCCCTTAGATAATTTTTTTGAAATTTCTCCAATATTATTTGAATCCATTCCCTCAATTTCTTTAGCACCAGCAGAAAATGTCAAAGACATATTTGTTCCAGTATCACCATCAGGTACAGGAAAGACATTTAATGCATCAATTTCAGGATGATTATTATGCAACGTATTTGCGCCACATAAAACCATCTCTTTAAATAATTTTCCAGTTACAACTTTCATCTTCTATCTCCTCTACTCTATTCCTCGAACACCTTGAACATATACATTCACTGATTCGACATTTACATCTAAAGTAGACTCAACTACATATTTAACTTTCTTTTGGACTTCACGTAATACTTCCGTCATTTTAATTCCATATCCTAATAAAACATATAGATCTAAAATTAAACCAGTTTCACCATCTCGAGCAACGATTCCCTTAGAATAATTTTCTTTACGTAACAAATCATAATAACCATCTTTTAATTTTTTTTGACTTGCCATTCCAACAACGCCATAACATTCAATTGCAGCACCGCCAGCAATTGTAGCAACAACATCTAAAGAAATGTTAACAGTTCCCATATTATTATTTTTTTCAATCATTTATATACCTCCTCGTATACAATTGAATTGTATTCATCAATAACTAATTATATCTTAAAAATTCGTTCTTGACAATTATATTGCAGTCAGAAATTATTGTAACAAACCATAAAAAAAATTCAAGCAAAAAAAATGTAATAATTTTTCAAAAAATAATTGCAATTTAAAACTAAAAATGATACTATATGCAAGTACGTTAAAACACTACTAATGAAGAGGAGGAGAACCTATGTCAAGAAAATGTCAAATCAGTGGTAAAGGACCTATGTCTGGAAATACACGTTCTCATGCATTAAACTCAAGTAGAAGAAAATGGAATGTTAATTTACAAAAAGCTACTATTTTAGTAGATGGTAAACCTACGACTGTAAGAATTTCTGCTAGAGAATTAAGAACTTTGAGAAAATCAGCTTAATAATATAAATAGTACTGCGGTACTATTTTTATTTTATCCAATTATAGTTATTCTATGATTGGTTTTTTTGAAACTTTTTTTCATTAAATTTACATTATTTTCTTATTCAATGAAACTATATTAATAAACAAGGCCAATGTATTTACACCTCAATTATTTCCTAATATGATAATACTATATAAATTAGGAGGATAATTAAATGACATTTCCAAAAGATTTTCTATGGGGTGGTGCTGTAACCGCTCACCAGAGCGAAGGTGCTTATAACGCAGGTGGTAAAAGTCCTGCAGTGTGTGATCTCTTCCCTAAACCAGAACATAGTGATTTTAAAGACGGAATTGATAGCTATCATCGTTATGATGACGATTTTTCATTATTTGAAGAAATGGGCTTCACCAGTTATCGTTTCTCAATTGACTGGTCAAGAGTATGCCCAGATGGTATTAACTTTAGTGAAGAAAGTATGCAATTCTATGATGATTTTATTGATTCAATGATTCGGCATGGAATGGAGCCAATGTGCTCATTATATCACTTCGAAATGCCCCAATTGCTAATGAATAAATATAACGGATTTTATTCACGGGAAGTAGTAGATATGTTTGTTACCTATGCTAATAAAATGATTGACCGTTATGGTGATCGTGTAAAAAAATGGATTTCATTTAACGAACAAAATGCAATTGCTTTACCAGGCAGCAGTAAGGTAGCTTATGGTGCCGTTTGTCCAAAAGACATTGACGAACAAACATTTATTAATCAGCTGGTTCACAATACTTTTGTTGCTCATGCTAAAGTTGTTGAAAAAGTTCATACTATCGCTGATGCTAAAGTCTTAGGAATGGTAATATATATTCCTGCTTATGCCGCCACTTGTAATCCTCTTGACGAGCTAGAATCTCGAAATCAAATGGCACTTACAGACATGTATTTTGATATGTTTACGTACGGGGAGTATTCAAGTTACATGATGGCAAAAATGAAAAATGAAAATAATCTGCCAAAAATGCTAGATGGAGATTTAGAGTTGCTCAAAAAGAATAAGGTTGACTGGCTATCATTAAGTTATTATTTTTCAACAGTAGCTTCACATGGCAAACTAAGCATTGAAATGAACGGTAATGCAAAAGCAGCTACCAATCCATATTTAAAAGCTAGTGAATGGGGTTGGCAAATCGATCCCCTTGGTTTACGTATTGGTTTAAGGGATATTTATGCGAAATATCGTTTACCGATTATGGTCGTTGAAAACGGCTTTGGAATGCGTGATATTTTAGAAAATGAAACCGTTATCGATGATACAAGAATTGATTACATGAAAGATCATCTTGAGCAAATCGCATTAGCAATTAATGAAGGTGTTGACTGTCGTGGATATTTAATGTGGGGACCAATTGACATTTTGAGTTCTCAAGGAGAGATGTCTAAACGCTATGGTACTATTTATGTTAATCGGGATGATAAAGACTTAAAAGATATGAAACGTTATAAAAAGAAAAGTTTTTATTGGTATAAAAAAGTTATTTCTACCAATGGTGACGATATAAAAAATGATTAATCTAAAAATTAGCCGTTTTGGCTAATTTTTTTGTTTTAATATCTATACATCTAAATAAAAAGTAAGGTACAATAAAAAGTAGGTGATAGAAATGAAAAAACTAATTCAAAGATTATATTATCGTATTAATAATCGGGTCCTCGACTACCGCTATAAAGTTAATAAAAATGCTGGTTTATGCTTTGCTTACTATTTAATCATGTCAATCATACCGATTTGTTCACTGTTTGCCTTCTTTGCCTCCATATTAAATGTTGATCTTGGCACCTTAGAACAATTACTAAAAAACTACTTAACTCCTGAATTTTCTAACATAATAATTGCATCCTTAAAATCAAGTCATATTACTTTATCATCAATAATTATCTTATTTATCTCATTATTTGTTGTTAGTCGAGGAATCAACCAGCTTTATGGAATTTCAAAAAACTTATTTCCTTCTGCACATCAAAGGAATATAATTATTGAACAATTATTAATGCTTTTAAAAACGATTGCTGTTTTCGTTTTATTATTACTAATAATATCCATATTAACAATCATCCCTCTAATTAATTATTTTATTAATTTTAAAGATATTTTAGTACTTGGTGATTTATATTTATTTTTAGTTTTTTTTATTATTTTATTTTTATTATATAAGATTATTCCAGATGTTCATGTTCACATTTTTGACATTGTAAAAGGAGCCTTTTGTTCAAGTATACTGATGTTAATTTTATTATCTGCTCTTGAATTTTATTTTAGCATAGCAGATTATACTAGCGTATACGGTCCATTGGCTTCTGTTGTAGTTATTATGATATCTTTTTCTCTGATTGCTGAAACAATTTTTATTGGCATGTATATCATGTTTGAAGCTCATATGAAAAGATTAATCATTGAAATGAAAAAAAATAATCATTCTTAAAAAAATAAAAAACGAAGAATATTTTTCCTTCGTTTTTATTTTTTAAATTGACGTTTAAATGCATCAAAAATTGATTCTTTCTTCTTTGAAAGTTTTGATAATTTAGTATATAATTCTTTTTCTTCAGATGAAAGTTTAGTCGGAATCTTAACTTCGATTCTAACCATTTCATCACCATAATTAGTACTACGAAGATCTTTAACGCCCTTACCCTTTAGACGCAGTATTGTTCCTGATTGTGTTCCAGCAGGAATTTTTACTGTAACATCCCCTTGAACAGTTGGAACATCAACTTCACATCCTAATGTAGCATCTACATTAGAAACAGGAATAGTAATATGAATATTTCGCCCTTCACGTTTAAAATGTTCGTGACTTCCTACTTGAATTTCTACAAATAAATCTCCATTAGGTCCACCATTTGCTCCTCGTCCACCTTTGCCAGCTACGCGCAATTGTTGATTAGAATTAATACCAGCTGGTATATCTAATTGTACTGTCACTGTCTTAGTTTCATATCCACGTCCATGACAATGTGGACATTTCTCTTTAACAACTTTTCCAGTTCCATTACAGTCAGGACAAGTAGTTTCAGTTACAAATGTCCCAAATGGTGAACTTTGCTGCTGTTGAACAGTTCCACGTCCACCACAGCGTGAACACGTTTGGACATCATTAGGATTTTTAGCCCCACTACCGTTACAATGAGTACATGGTGCATCATAAGTAACTTTAATATCTTTCTTTACACCATTTACTGCTTCCATGAAACTGATATTTAAACGCATTAAGCGATCATCACCACGACGTGGTCCTGTATTTCTTTGACGTGATCTTCCGCCACCACCAAAGAAAGATCCAAAAATATCTCCTAAATCAACATCTTCAAATCCAAATCCACCAAAACCACCAGCACCACCATTACCAGCACCTTGCTCAAATGCAGCATGACCAAAGCGGTCATAAGTGGCTTTTTTATTAGCATCTGATAATACTTCATAAGCTTCTTGGACTTCTTTGAACTTTTCTTCAGCACCAGACTCTTTGTTGACATCAGGATGATATTGTTTTGCTTTTTTACGATAAGCTCGTTTGATCTCATCGGCTGAAGCCTGTTTACTTACACCTAAGACTTCATAATAATCTCTTTTATCAGCCATATTTTCACCCTCTTTTTATACTATTTAAAACCAAGGCGGCAAAGCCTTGGCTTTAAATGATTAGTTCTTTTCTTCGAAATCTGCATCAACAACATTATCATCTTGTGCATTTGCTGTACCAGCATTTGCATCACTAGCTCCTGCTCCACCTTGTTGTTGATATGCATATGAAGCCATTTGTTGTGCCATTTGTTCTAATTCAGACATTTTAGCTTCTAATGTAGCCATATCGTTGTTATCTAAAGCTGCCTTTAACTCATCTTTTAATTTTTCAGCAGATTCTTTTTGAGTAGCATCAATTTTGTCACCTTGTTCTGCTAAAGCTTTATCGATTTCATTAATCATTTGTTCAGCTTTATTTCTTGTTTCGATATCTTTACGTTTTTGTTCATCTTCAGCTTTATTAGCTTCAGCTTCTTTAACCATTCTATCAATTTCTTCATCACTTAAACCAGTTGAGTTTTGAATAACGATAGATTGTTCTTTTTGAGATTTTAAATCTTTAGCTTTAACATTTACGATACCATTAACGTCAATGCTGAAAGTTACTTCGATTTGAGGTACACCACGTGGAGCTGGTTCAATACCGTCTAATTTAAATAAACCTAATTGTTTATTATCTTTAGCCATTGATCTTTCACCTTGTAAAACGTTGATATCTACAGCAGGTTGATTATCAGCAGCAGTTGAGAATACTTGAGATTTAGTTGTTGGAATAGTTGTATTTCTTTCAATTAATACTGTCATTACACCACCCATAGTCTCAATACCTAATGATAATGGAGTAACATCTAGTAATAATACATCTTTAACATCACCAGCAATAACCCCACCTTGAATTGCAGCACCCATAGATACTACTTCATCAGGGTTAACAGATTTATTTGGATCTTTTCCTAATAATTTTTTAACTGATTCTTGAACAGCAGGAATACGAGTAGAACCTCCTACCAATAATACTTGATGAATTTCAGTTGGGTCCATACCAGCATCTTTCAATGCTTGACGTACAGGAGTTTCAGTTCTTAAAACTAAATCACGAGTTAATTCATCAAATTTTGCTCTAGTTAATGTTAATTCTAAGTGTAAAGGCCCCGCTGCACCAGCTGAGATGAATGGTAATGAAATTTGTGTTTGCATAGTTCCTGATAAGTCTTTTTTAGCTTTTTCAGCAGCTTCTTTAACACGTTGCATTGCCATTTTATCATTTGATAAATCAACACCTTGATCTTTTTTGAATTCTTCAACAACCCAATTCATGATTTTTTCATCAAAATCATCACCACCAAGTTTATTATCCCCAGCAGTAGCTAATACTTCAAAAGTTCCATCAGCTAAGTCTAAGATAGAAACGTCAAATGTACCTCCACCTAAGTCATATACTAATACTTTTTGTTCTTGATCTAATTTATCTAATCCAAACGCTAAAGCAGCAGCAGTTGGTTCATTGATAATACGTTCTACTTCTAAACCAGCAATTTTACCAGCATCTTTAGTAGCTTGACGTTGTGCATCGTTAAAGTATGCAGGAACTGTAATAACTGCTTGTGTTACAGTTTCACCTAAATATGCTTCAGCTGTTGCTTTTAAGTTTTGTAAGATCATTGCTGAAATTTCTTGTGGTGTATAGTCTTTACCATTTGCATGTTCTTTATGATCAGTACCCATATGACGTTTAACTGACATAATTGTATCTGGATTAGTTACTGCTTGACGTTTAGCAGCTTCACCAACGATAATCTCTCCATTTTTAAATGATACTACTGAAGGAGTTGTTCTGTTTCCTTCTGGATTAGCGATTACTTTAACTTCACCGTTTTCCATAACACTGACACATGAATTTGTTGTACCTAAGTCAATACCAATAATTTTACCCATAATTAAATTCCTCCTATTTATTCACTTACTTTTACTAAAGATGCACGAATAACGCGATCTTTTAACTTATATCCTTTTTGTAACTCTTCAACAATCATATTTGTTTTAAAGTTATCATCTTTTACGGTCATAACTGCTTGATGGAAGTTTGGATCAAACTCTTCACCCTCAGTTTTAATTACTTCAACACCTTGTGACTTTAATACTTCCATCAGTTGGTTATAAATCATTTCATAACCCTTCAAAAAGTTTTTAATTTCATCACTAGGATCAACTACAGCTAACGATCTTTCAAAATTATCTACAACGGGTAATAATTCTTCAATAAATGATTGCATCATAAATTTCATTGCATTAGCATGTTCGTTCTGTAATCTCTTCTTAAGATTTTCCATATCAGCAAACACTTTATAATAATCAGTTTTCCAAGTATTTACTTCATCTTCTAAATTCTTAAGTTGATCTTCAACTGTAATTTCATCTTCTTTTGTTTCAACTGTTTCTTCTGCAGTCTTTTCTGTAGATTCTTCATCTACTACTGTTTCTTTTTCCTTAGCCACTACATTCACCTCTATTCATCGTTTGAATCATCTGATTCGTCAAAGAACGCCTCTTCAATATTCCTTGAAATATACTCTACTAAGGAAACTACTTTTTCATAAGGCATTCTTGTTGGCCCAATTACTGAAATAGATCCCTTGGTTCTCTCTCCTGTTCTAAATGAAGCTGAGATGACCGATACATCCTCAATTTCATTAATCGGTGAATCAGAACCAATTCTTACCGTTACTCCTTCTTCATCAGATAAAGGTTGTAAGGCATTCCATACTTGAGAGTTTTCAAATGCACTAACGATTCTTCTCAATTTATTTACATCATTATACTCAGGCTGGTATAACATATTTTCTTTTCCTGAAAAATATACATTGCTCGAAGCAAATCGAACAAAAGCCTCAAGAAAAGCATTAAATAATTCCTCATGCTCCTTGATTTTAGCTGATAACACCGGTTTTACATCACGTTCTAAACGAAATGCTACCTGATCAATCGGTGTCCCTATCAATAAATCATTCATCACTGCAACACAACTCACCAAATCATCAATTTTATGATTACGGTTTAAATCAAACACCTTGTTTTCAACATAGCCTTGATTCGTAATAATAATCGCAGTAACTCGGTTATCATTCAAAGGAACAATATTGATTTGCTGCAAAGTATCTTCGCTAGAATCTGGTCCCAAGACTACCGATGTTAGATGCGTTAGTTCACTTAACATCTCACAACTTTCATGAATAATTTCATTCAAACCACGATGACGATCGCTAAAAATTTGCGCTACTTGGTTTTTAATCCCTTCATCTAGATCCCGCTTTGCAAGATTATCAACATAGAATCGATATCCTTCAACCGAAGGAACTCGTCCGGAAGATGTATGAGTTTTTTCTAAATAACCATACTCTTCAAGAAAACTCATCTCATTACGAATGGTTGCACTTGAATAAGGCAATTGATATTTTGTCATCAAAGCTTTTGACCCAACTGGTTCAGCCGTTTCAATAAACTCATCAACAATACATTTAAATACTAATAGTTGCCTCGCTGTAAGCATCAGTTTCACCACCCTTAGCACTCATCTTTCCTTTGTGCTAAATACATTATACATCAATAATTAGCACTGTCAACACCTTTGTGCTAAAAAATAAAAAAAGAATTATAAATCCGATTTCTATTTAAAACAACTCTATAATCAATCTAATCCCTTGATAAAATCACAAAAAAAACAGCCCTAAGGCTGTTAAATTTTTTCAAAAACACTTGCCGGTTGTTTACAAACTGGACAAATAAAATCTTCAGGCAATTCATCTGCTTCTAAAATAAATCCACAAACAGTACATCTCCAACCATGTTTTGAAGTATCTGCTTGATAACTAGAAGCATTTTTAGGTGTTGTTCCATTTTTCTTATTATGATAATTTGCATAGGTTAATACTTCACCTTCATTAATCACTTTACAATCAATAACATCGCCAACAAACATAATATGTGTTCCAACATCTGTCATTGAAATAACTTTAACACTAAATGAAGCAGCTATTCCTTCGGTGATTTGTTTAATATTTTGACAATCAACTTCATAATCAATCCCATCAAATTTGTTAACATCTTTACCAGACTGAAAACCAAATCTTCTGATAACATCCATATCAATATCATCAAGTAATACCCCAACGTTATAAACACAACTATTTTCAATTAACGATGTAGTATAATTATTTTTATTCAGCGTAATACAAACTCGTGCCGGCTCTGAAGTAACCTGTACAAAAGTGTTAGCAATACAAGCACTATCCTTACCATCACAACTGCTAGATACAACATACAACCCATAACTTAACTTAAAAAATGCTTTATTGTTCATATCCCAATCTCCTTATTAGTAATGATTACTATTTGATTATACATCTTTTATTTCCTATTGTAAACCCAATTTAGAAGATTTAACCGTTCACTATACGATAACTCATCTAATTATCCCCGTTTATAAAAAATCTATTAAGATTTCATTTAATAACTTAATTGATTCACTAGTTGCATGTAAATAATCATTTTCAATTACTAACGTTTTCATCTTCAAATGTTTATCAATAGCAGTTTGATAAACATCAACTGCTCTAAGACCATATCTCTTTTCAAATTCTTTTAAATCTAAGCCTTTCACCAAACGTAATGACATCATTAAATGGTTAAACATCGTTTCTTCTTTAGAATTAATCATCTTTGTGATTGTATTTTGACGACGTAAATAAGCATTTAAATTACGATTATGTTCTATTAAGCAATCATCAATTTTTCCACTGGCTCCTACCCCAATTCCATAATAGTTATCATACTGCCAATAAGCTAGGTTATGAAGTGACTCATATCCAGTTTTCGCAAAATTACTGATTTCATATTTATGGAAATCTATTTGTTCTAAAGATTCCTCTATCAATTGAGTGATTTTCGATTCCACCTCTTCATCAAGCGGTTGATAATTTAGATTTTTCAAGACAGTATGATCTTCTAAAATTAGTGAGTAGTAAGAAATATGCTCGATCGGTAACTGTCTAACCTTAGCTAAATCATTTTTTATATCCGTAATCGTTTGATTAGGCAAACCATACATAAGATCAATTGAAATATTATTAAAACCAATTTTGCGTGCATAATCGATAATCCGCTCAACTTGTATACTCGTATGCTGGCGATTAATCTTTTTTAAAAGGATATCATTAAATGTTTCAACCCCGATACTTAAACGGCTAACACCACCTCTTTTTAAAATATCTAATTTATAATAATCGATACTTTCTGGATTAACTTCTATGGACACCTCTTTAGTCTCACTACTTATGTATGGTTTAATAATATCCATCAGCCATTCTAATTGTTCATCATTTAAACTGCTCGGTGTTCCACCACCAATATATATAGTCTTTAGCGGCTCTGTAATATTTAAAGCTTGAAGTTCATGCTTTAAAACCGCCAAATAATCATCGGCTTGATGTTCGTTATAAAAAACTTTACAAAAGTCACAATATGCACAAATTTGTTCACAAAAAGGAATATGCAGATATAATGAATTAGTCTTCATTTTCAAAACCAAATTCTTTAGCCAAACCACCTAAAGAAGTTTCCTTATACGCACTATTTAAATCTTTTCCTGTTTCTTTCATCACCCGAACAACCGCATCAAAAGAAACTTTATTTTTTCTCAAGTAACCCAGCTGCTTAGCATACATCGCCGCATCCATTGCTCTAAGTGCACCAAAACCATTACGCTCAATACAAGGAATTTGAACATAGCCGCCTACAGGATCACATGTTAAACCAAGATTATGTTCTAAGCCCATTTCACCAGCATATTGAATCAGATTATTATTAAGTTCTAAAATCCAGCCATAAGCAGCCGCTGCCATTGCACAAGCACTTCCGATTTCTGCCTGACAACCACCATCAGCGCCAGAAATAGTTGCATTTGTTTTAATAACATTGCCAAATATTCCAGCTACTGCTAATGCTTTTATAATCTCTTTTCGAGGAATTTCTAATTGTTTGTAACAATAATATAAGACTGCTGGTAAAACTCCGCTAGCTCCACATGTCGGTGCAGTAACAATACGATGTCCACTGGCATTTTCTTCACTAACCGCATAAGCATAACTACTAACTAATAAGCGATCTCGTTCTCCACTACGACGTGTGTTGATTGCTTGTTGATACATTGATTTAGCAACTCTTTTCAATCCCAGTTTTCCTGGAATAACTCCCGTTGTTGATAATCCAGCTTCAACACAAGCAAACATTGCATTTAGTACTTCAAATAAATAAGCTTTAAAATGCTCATCTTCATACTCGATTGTATAATCATATAAATTGATTCCTTTACGATCACAATATTCTAAAATTTCCGTTAAATTACCATGCGGATATACTTGCTTAGAAGGTTGCAAAGAACTATCATCATACATTAAAGCTCCACCACCTACTGAATAAACTGTAATTTTATCAAGCAATTGATTTTCCCGATATATTTCAAAAATCATCCCATTTGGATGTTTAGGTAATGCTGTATTAACAAAGTGTATCTTAACACTATCTTTACCTAAAGTTTCTTCAATAATGTAATCTGTTAAATGGCCTTTCCCTGTCAATGCTAACGAGCCATGTAGATATACTTCAAAATGTGTAGCCTGAGGATAGGTTTCCTTAACCTTTAATGCCGCTCTTTGTGGTCCCATCGTATGGGACGAAGATGGTCCAACCCCAATTTTATATAACTCTCTTAATGATTCCATAATACCTCCTAAATTCTTACCATAAATAATTCTAAACCCATTTTTTTATCCATTTTACCTGTTTTGATTTCTACATCAAGACGTGATAAATCATCTAAACATTGCAATAATTCATTTAAATCAAAATCTTTTCCTTCTTGACGAACATATTTTAATCGGTAAGGATTAACTCCCAGTATTTTTCCAATTTCTTTATCATTATAACCTTTACGATCCAATAATTTAACTTGGTAAATTAGCCGCATTTGACCCGCTATAAGAACAATCAACTTAATTGGTTCCTCATTTAAAATCATTAGATCATGATAAATCGAAAACATTTTTCTTCGATCTTTTTGAAGAATCGCACTAGTTAATGCAAAAACATTTTCATCCAACGGCTTACTTACCAATTCATCAACAATATCATATGTAATATGTTTGCTGTACAAACATAGTTTTTCCACCTCAAGAGCAACATTATTCAAACTATCTCCTAAACGACTCAATAATAATTCTAATGCATCATCATCGATCGTTGCATCTCGACGTCTGATTGCTTGACGTGTACTGTCTGATAGCTTATAATGATTAACTTTATCTATTTCAAAAAATTGTGCTTGTTTACGTAAATTTTTAACAATTTTTTTACGCTCATCAAAATCTTTACCAACATGATAAATTACAAATATTACTTCTTCACTATTAATTAAACATTTTTCAAAATACTCTAACTCATTATTATCTTTTTTTACTTTCTTTGTCGTTAAAAAATAAGGGTTTTTCAACACAACCATTTTCTTGTCGGTTAAAAAAGGAGGTGTGATCAAATCTTCATAAACTTCTTCTAAACTATCTTCATTAGCCCGATATGTTGAAATATTCATATTATCCTCATTACAATCATATTCTTTTTTTAAAGACTGTAATTTTTGTTCCATCAAAAAACTTTCTTCACCATATATTACAAATATCATTTATCGTTCCTCCAACAGTAATAATTATAGACTATTTAATCATTAAAGTCATTGAAAATATAATTATCATTACCATAATAAACAATCTTCACCATGCCCATTTCATCACTACGATAAACCTTTACTCCATAATCATTTAAGCGGGTAATTACATCATCATGGGGATGACCATAATAATTATCTTTACCACAGCTAATTAGGGCAATTTTAGGTTTTATTGCATTTAAAAAAGCTGCACTAGTCCCCGTATTACTGCCATGGTGGGAAACCTTTAATACATCAATTTTAAGCTCTGGATAATCGTTAATCAACTGTCGTTCTACTGCATTGGATATATCCCCTGTAAATAAATATTTCAACTTATTGATCGTTACCAACAAAACTAACGAACTATCATTATTATCTGTTGATTCAGGTGTTTTCAGTATCTCAATTTCTACCTGCCCAATTTTAAATTTATCTTGGTATGATGTAATAGTATGTCCAATTTCAATTTGATCCGCAAGTGACTGATAAGCTCCACTATGATCAAAATCATCATGAGAAATAAAAACATGATCTAATTTAAACACTCCTACCGAACGTAAATATGGTACTAATGTTAAAGCAGCTAGATCTTTATTTCGCAATCCCCCAGTATCGATTAAAATATTTCCTTGATTATAAGGCTGTTGAATAAAAAAACAATCACCTTGACCTACATCAATCATAACTACTTGACCAAAAGTCTGATAGTATGGTTTAAAATAAAACATGATCACTAAACTTAGCAGTAATAGAATCTCACGGTGAATTCGCTGTTTAATATTTATTTTGACTATTAATTTAAAATAAATATAGTAATATCCTAAAATAAAAAATAAAGATGGTTTAGAAAAATTAATAAAAAAAGAGAAGTCCGTACTAAAAACAACAATATTATCTAGAACTTCAATTACTAGACTAATAACCGGTTTAAAGAAATTACCAAAAATCACATATAACCATAGCAGTTGATATAACACTGAAATCAGTGGTGTTAAAATAATCCCTAAAAACAATGACAGTATATTAATTCGATATTGAATCGAAATAACGATTGGTACGCTAGCTCCATAAACTATCTCATTCAGGTACCTATGATGATTAATCAAAATAATTATTAAATACATAAAATAGGAAAAAACAAAAGATAAATTATAAATAATATATGGATTCATAAATACAAAAAACATAGCAACAAGACTAAAGCAGTCTAATTGATTTAGATACTTTTTAAACAAAGTCATCAAAAGCATTACTAAATACGCCCGCATAAAAGAAATATTATATGGAATAATATACATATACACACCAATTATAATTAGACTGAGGTAATTAATTAAATATTCCGGTAATAAAAAAATTAATACTTTTTTAATCAACCTTCTTAATATATGAATATGTAGTCCTGACAAAGCAAACAAATGAACAATCGACAACTCTGTTAATTGATGATAATAATCATTGATCATTTCATCTCTTATTCCCAAAATAAACATGCTTGCATAACTATTAACTAGCTCTTTACCGTCTATTCGTTTTTGAAGTTTTTGAAAAAGCGTATTATGTTTTTGACTATTTATAAGGCGTAGTAAAGATGCATTATTAGTAATCCCTTGACTATACAAATAGTTACGATAATCAAATGCGTTATCGTTTGTTGCACGACTAATTTCAAAATAATTAACCTCAATTTCTAATTCATCACCAACTTCATAGCCAATAAACTCACCATATACTTTGATCTTTGTTTTTGTTGTTTTCAATACAATGCTCTTTTCATCCCTACTAATTATATACCCGCTTATAATTGGTTCATCGGTCGGCTGAGGCCACCTAATAAACACTAAAAAGAAAATCATAACCAGCCCTATCGTTACAAGTCGCCCCCACCCAAAATGACGAATTATAAAGAACGCATAAATAATTAAGAGCACTAAAAAAACTGGATGAATCAACATGACCAAAACACCTAACAAACATGCTACCGCATAGTAAATCAAATGATATCTTAAAGACATAATAACTCCCTTATTCGCAAATAAGTTTTTTCTCCTATCCCTGACACTTCTTTTATCTCTTCGATGGTAGCAAATGGGTGTTCATTACGATAATCAATAATTTTATCTGCAGTTTTTGGTCCAATTCCCTTAATCGTCATCAATTGTTCTTTTGATGCATGATTTAAAGAAATTAAATTTTTATTTATAGGGATATAAAAAACTGTTTGGCTATCCAAAACAGTTTTTTGATCAAATCCATAAACATTATCAGTATTTAATGCTTTAAATACATCTTCGATTGTTGGTGAAGAATTAAATACTAAAGTTTCATTATACTTACCTTCAACAATTATTTTTACTTGTGGATCTGATTCAATTTCATTTAATGATGTTTCAGGCAATGTAAATGAATAAACAGTTGAGATAATTAAAATAATTAACAAACCAATAATTTCATGTTTTTTCACAATACCTCCACAAAAAAAGACTGTAAAAACAGCCTTATTCATCAATATTTATATTTAAATGTTTATATGCTTCACTCGTTGCAACACGACCGCGAGGAGTTCTCTTTATCAAACCGATTTGAAGAAGATAAGGTTCGTAGACATCTTCTAATGTTTGTGGTTCTTCTCCAATTGAAGCTGCCAGAGATTCCAAACCTACCGGTCCCCCCTTAAAGCGATGAATGATTCCTAACAAGTATTTATGATCCACATCATCTAGTCCTAATTGATCTACTTTAAGACGATCTAAAGCCTCAATCGTCCGCTCTTTACTGATAATTTCTTCACCGTTGAACTGTGCAAAATCTCGAACCCGTCTAAATAATCGATTAGCAATACGCGGTGTTCCGCGGGAACGCATCGCCAAAGCCGATTTAGCGTCATCATCCATTGGCATTGAGTAGACACGACTGGTCCGATCAATAATCGTTTTTAAATCCGTTTCATCGTAATATTCCAGTTTAGAAATAATTCCAAAACGGTCTCGTAATGGTGCTGACAGATCACCAGCTCTAGTTGTTGCTCCAACTAAAGTAAATGGCGGTAAATCAATTCTTACTGAACGTGTTGATGCTTCTTTACCAATCACTACATCAACACAAAAATCTTCCATAGCTGGATAAAGAATTTCTTCAACCACTTTATTTAAACGATGAATTTCATCAATAAATAAAACATCACCCGGTTCCAATGCTGTTAGAATAGCAACTAAATCACCAGTTTTTTCAATACTTGGACCAGTTGTAATTTTGATATTTGTCCCCATCTCATTAGCAATAATCATTGACATCGTTGTCTTTCCTAGTCCAGGAGGCCCGTACAATAACACATGATCTAGTGATTCGTCACGCAGTTTAGCTGCCCCAACAAAAACTTTTAGATTTTCTTTTAAGTTAGTTTGACCAACATATTCATCGAATGATGAAGGACGCAAACTACTATCATCATCAATAACATTTGCATCAAGAATCTCATTCCTTGTCATTTTCTACCTCCTACTTTACTAATAAACTTAAAGCTCTTTTTACATAACCGTTAGTATCTAGTTTTTCATTTAATAGGACTGCCAAAGCTTTATCCACTTCAGATTTTTTATAACCTAGGGCAATTAATACTTCAGCCGCCTCGTCTAAATCATTATTATTTATCAGTGTTGTTGCTGTTGGTGTATTTTTAAACTTACCTTGAAGATCTAAAATAATCTGCTGCGCTGCTTTTGGTCCAATTCCAGGAATTTTCTTTAAATATGCTACATTCCCTGTTTCAATTGCACTTATAATGCTTGTTACATCACCAATAGCTAAAATTCCTATCGCTGTTTTACAACCAATCCCTTTGACCAGAATTAATTTTAAAAACATTTCTTTTTCTTCACTTGTTTTAAATCCATATAATAATAATGCATCTTCTTTAACTTGTTGGTAAAGAAAAATCTTTATTTCTTTACCTCGTGTATATTCATATGGATTATTGACATATATCAAATAACCAATTCCACTATTTTCTACAACAATATGATCAATATTCATCTCAACTACCGTACCAATTAAGTAACTATACATTCCCTACTCCTTCACATTTACTATTATACAGCACATCGTACTGTTTTTTATCTCAAAATCGTTTCAAACCATTCTCAACAATTATAGCATTGTAAAAGAAAAAAACCAACTAGTATTACTAGCTGGTTACTCATAAAAATCAAATTCAAACTCACCGATAGCAACATTATCACCATCTTGAGCTCCGGCATTTCTAAGTGCATCATCAACACCCATATTACGCATTTTAATCAATAGTCGTTTTAATGAATCATCACTTACTAACGATGTCATTGCCACCATTCTCTCGATCTTCTTGCCAGTAATTTGCCAATTACCATTACCTAAATTATGTAATTCAAATGGTTTATCTTCCTCATCACCCATTGTATAAAGAACAGTATGTTCAACTTCATCTTCCATTGTGAAAGTTGGTGCAGTAGCTAACGCATCAGCAACCGCATATAAAACCTGATCTACACCATCATGAATAATAGCACTAATTGGGAAAATCTTAACATCTTCACCAACCTGTTTTTTAAAACGAACTAAATTTTCTTCAGCCCCTTCTTCATCCATTTTATTTGCTACAACGATTTGAGGACGTTCTAATAAACGATATTGATATTCACCAAGTTCTTTATTAATAGTAACATAATCCTCATATGGATCACGGCCATCGACTGCTCCCATATCAACAATATGAACGATTACTCGACAACGTTCAATATGGCGCAAGAATTGATGCCCCAAACCTTTACCTTGAGCCGCTCCCTCAATCAATCCTGGTAAATCAGCCATAACAAAACTACGTCCATCTTTTACTTGAACCACTCCTAAATTAGGAACGATCGTAGTAAAATGATAATCTGCAATTTCCGGGCGTGCTCGTGAAACAACTGATAAGAGTGTTGATTTACCTACTGATGGAAAACCAACCAATCCCACATCCGCCAATAATTTCAATTCACAAATAAGATCGAAATTTTCACCAGGTTCACCACGCTCACAAATTTGTGGTGCAGGATTCCGTGAAGTTGCAAAACGCGCATTTCCGCGACCACCACGGCCACCTTTAGCAATTACAACACGTTGCTTATCTTCGGTTAAATCCGCCATGATCTGCCCAGTTTCTTCATTAAGAATCATTGTTCCAACCGGTACTTTAATGACCGTATCAATAGCATCTTTACCATGCATTTTTTTAGCCATCCCATTTTGACCAGATGGTGCCTTATATAATCGATTATATTTCAAATCTAACAAAGTTGATAATGAGGTCGTCGCTTGAAAAATCACACTTCCACCACGACCGCCATCACCTCCAGCTGGACCACCTTTTGGTACATGGGCCTCACGTCTAAAAGCTACTGTCCCGTCACCGCCTTTTCCAGCTTCAACTCTAATTTTTGCTTTATCAATAAACTGCATATATCCACCTCTTTTCATCTCTTTATTATTATGATACAAATAATCAGTTATTAGTACAAGAAAAAATCCCTTTGCAGGGATTTTAATTATGCAGCTGGGTAAACAGAAACTTGTTTTCTATCTCTACCAAGTCTTTCGAATTTTACAACTCCATCAACTGTAGCAAATAAAGTGTCATCTCCACCTTTTCCTACATTAGTACCTGGATGAACTTTAGTTCCTCTTTGTCTATAAATAATAGACCCTGCAGTACAAAATTGCCCGTCAGATAATTTAGCTCCTAATCTTTTTGATTTAGAATCACGACCATTTTTAGTTGACCCTACCCCTTTTTTAGAAGCGAATAATTGTAAATCTAATTTGAACATCATATGTTACACCTCCACTTTAGATATCTTAATAAATCGACCATAGCTTTCAACCATCGTTTCTAAAGTTACAACAAGTGTCTCTAGCACCACTTGACAAACTTCATCAGTATGATTGACAACTACATTTATATATCCTTCATTAATCTCAATCGTTCCTAAGCCTTTAGCTAAGAATCCTTTTTTTGCAAGCATATTCATTGCTCCAATACCAACAGTAGAAACACCAGCACAAACTAAATCTTTACCATATTCTCCACTGTCAGCGTGACCTGTAATACTAAGATTAACAATTTGATTATTATTTTGTTTTACTAAAACCTTAATCATTTGATTAAGCTTCTGCAGTTTCTTCAGCAGCTTTTTTAGCAGTTTTATTAATTGTATTGATTACTAATTTTGTATAAGGTTGTCTATGACCTTGTTTTTTGTGGTAATGTTTTTTAGCGTTATATTTATAAATAACAACTTTCTTTTCTTTACCTTGTTTTTCAACAGTAGCTTCAACAGTAGCACCTTTTACATAAGGAGCACCTAATTTCATTGTTTTATCGCCTACAGCTAATACTTTATCAAAAACAACTTTTTCTCCTGCTTCAACATCTAATTTTTCTACAAAGATAGTATCTCCGGCTTCAACTTTTAATTGTTTTCCACCTGTTTCAATAATTGCGTACATATCGCACCTCCTATAATATTCTAAGACTCGCCAACCAAGGCAGCATTGCTTTAATACCTTTTATGTGCGGTTGTAGCTAGAGGTCTACAACATATGCATTATATTATTTTTACCCATCAAAGTCAATTACTTTTTAAGTTTTTTATTAAATATTGAAGTACTTCTTTTTCACTATAACCATTCCCACCAATCAAATAATAATTTTCATATGGGCGGTAAAAACGGTAGTCATGATTAATTTTAAGCCGATGATATTGATTATCATGCATCCTTTTCAAATATAATCTGATAATTATATAACGGAACTCTTTAATATATTGATAATTTATATAGAGCAAATAAAAATAAACTAAGATATATCCCATTTGATTATATAATACAATCAAAACTGATAAAGAAAAAATTGAAACTTTAATTTGTAACTTGACTGCTCGATAATAATCTTTAAATAATGAAAAAACTAGTAATAATATTTTTGATCCATCAAGAGGATAAATCGGTAAGAGATTAAAAACAAATACTAATTGGTTAACTGCCAATAAATATTCGCTATCAAAAAATACTTTTATTACTATAAACATTCCCAAATGAGTAGATAGACCCGCCATGACTATTACCAGTTCTTCAATAATATGATGAGTCCCATAATCATTTAAACTCAAAAAAGCTCCAAAAGGGAAAATCTCAACTTTCTCAATTTCAAAATTAAATTTTTTAGCAAAATAATAGTGTCCAAATTCATGAGTACAGACAATAAACAAAGCACTCAAATAAGCAAATAAATTGTCATTTAACCAAGCAGCGATTAGATAAATCAAAGTAAAAGGATGGATATACCAATCACTCCATCCTTTGATACTCTTCATAACTAATTTCCTTACCTAAATGTTCAAACTGTAAAACAAACTGATCTTGATAACTGCCTAAAACCATCCCTTGATCTACCTCGTCATACAATGTCACCATTACATTATCAATATTACTATAAGTAATTTCTACATCATTCTTGCCTAGAATTACTACATATCCGCTCAAGTTTTCATCATTACCAGTTGCAATTACGCGCCCAGCTTCAATACTTAATACCTCATTACTATTATTTTTATAATAGTCATCTTTAACATGCTGATACTCCACGCCACTAGAAACACTAACATCATCACTTGGCAAAAAAGAAAATAAATTATCAGATATCCAGCTTGTTACCGCTTTATAATTAGTATCATTCAAAATCATTTTCTTAATATTAGAATCCGGATTGATTTTAATATATGACATTGATACTAAAACCACTAAAATTACGACCATAAACTTTACCATAAAATTATAGAATCGCTTAAAATTATCATCATTTAATGGCTTTTTATTAGTGCCCCGGCGCTTTTGCATTCTTTTTCTTACATCATCTAGATCACTCATTCTATCACCTATTCCATTATATGAATCTGATGATATTAAAGACGTTAATTATGAATAAAAAAATCGACGAATTAAACTTTTCTTTTTATATTTAGCATAAGGTACTTGCTGCCCGAGTATGCGCTTTGAAATATTAACAAAACAGCTATGTAATAAATGTTGATTATTTAAGAAAATCGGCACACCACGATTATTAGCTTCAATCATATCATGGCTATCGTAAACAATCCCTAGCAGCGGTAATGATAAAATCTCTTGAGCATCTTCCACCGTTAATGAGCGAGCTCCTTCAATATCATCAACATTAACTTTATTAATGATCATATTAATAGTATTAATTCCCTTTTTCATCAATAAACCAACAACGCGATCGGCATCACGTAATGATGATACATCTAAATTGACAACAACAATTGCTTCATTAGCTAATGAAGCAGAATATTGAAAACCTTTTTCGACTCCAGCTGGACTGTCCACAATAATAAAATCATAATCTTTATTTAATCGTTCAATTAATGAATTCATTATTTCTGTATCTAGATTTTCAAATGATAAAGATTTACATGACGGTAATAAGCTCAATCCATCTATACGCTTATCCTTAACTAATACTTGTTCAATTGTACAGCGGCCTTCAACGACGTCATTTAAATCATAAACTACACGATTTTCTAACCCCATCATCACATCCAAATTCTTCAATCCAAAATCACCATCAATTAAACATACTTTAAATTTTGAAAAAGCTAAGGCACTAGCCAGATTAACGCTAACACTACTTTTACCTACCCCACCTTTTCCGGAAGTAACTACAATAACTCTAGACATATATCATATCCCCCTTATCTAAGAATATTTCGTTGTCCTTATAATAAAGCATCGTAAGTTCATAACTTGTATAATTTCGTCGAGATACCCCATTAATTCTAACATGGGCATTTTTAAAGAATTGTCCACTAATTTTTGCTCGAGCATTTAATCCCTCAACCAATCCACTGACGCGCCCCATTACATACAACTTTCCTTTAAATCTAACAATAGCTCCGGGATTAACTTGACCAATAATCAAAGCATCTTGATCCAATTCTAAAATTTCTCCAGCATGAACAGTTTTGTTGATTACTTTAATCTTATTTTTCTTCTCTACTTTGGCCATATTGATTCCATCAAACAATAATACCTGCTTACTAAATAATAAATCCAATAATCTTAATAATTCATGAATACTTAAAATTCGACTTTTAAAATCAAAAAAAGCCCTCGGATAATAGCCATCACTTTTAAGCAATGGTGATTCCAAGAGACTTTCCAATTCATTCATTAAACTATTAAAATCTTGATTATCATCTAAAACAAAAACTAGATGATTATTAACTCCTTTTACTTTGATATGCATTGACTTTACCCTCGAATCCTAATTTCTTGTGGATAAAATATACTGGTGCAATCAATAATAAATTAGCTCCTAACGTCGGTAAAAGACGATTTGTCAAGAAAGCTACGATTGATAGCTGCGTAACATTTGTTATCCACACTAACCAATATATCACAACTTCTTGGGCGATTATTGTCACAATTACGGCGATAAACATCTCTAAAAGGGTATAAGTTGCTAATTTAGTATATTTCTTTCCAAAAAAAGCATAAACACAATAAAGCAACACATAAATCAGTAAACTATTTGCGTAGACAATCGCATAATAAAGTCCAGTCACAGTTGCAAATATGTATCGGTGTTCATCACCAATTGTATTATTCAGCAATGTGAACATCATCAAACTAACACAAGGAACAATTGTTATTCCTAATTTATCAAAATTATACGGTAAATAATAACTAATAATGCTATCAACAACAAAACTTAATGCCATCACTAGATAATAACGATATAATTGCTTATTCATTACTATCGCTCCTAAACACTACCGCAACATATGACAGATCATTAAAATCTGCTGCCGGCTTAACTCTAATTGTTTTTGATGTTCCATCTTCAGAAACAATAGAACTTTCTACAGTTCCAATATAAATTCCTTTAGGCGCTTTCCCACCTAAGCCAGAAGTTATTACTTTGGCATTATCTTCAAATTTTTCAACATCACTAAATAGAGTAATTTCAAAACATTTTGACTCAATGTCATAACGATTTAAAAGTCCATAAACATTTTGATCACCATTAATAACTTGAATCGGTAATGCAGAAGTAGGATTCTCTGCTGTTAATAACTGAACTCGCGCCGTCACTTCTGTAACCGAAGTAACCTTACCAATCATTCCTTTTGAAGAAATTACGACCATATCTTTGCTAACTCCAGCCAAACTTCCTAAATCAATTGTAATTTCGTTATTCCAATCATCACTTTCACGAACAAATGATGTTGTCTTAACATTATAATCAGTTGGCAAATATTCAATATTTAGCATCTTTTTCAACTCATCAATCTCTTTTGAAAGAACATCAGTATTAACTTCGACACTGGCATAAGATGATAATTTTGCTTTTAAAATCTTATTTTCTTTATAAACATCTTTTAACTCATTATATTCACTAAATAAATTACTTACAAATTCAACTGGTTTTTTTACTACATAATACTCTATTGCAGCAATCGAATCGCTGACCATTCGCTCAAGTCCCCCTTGGGTTCTTGAAAATACCAATGATATAGTAGAAAAAACAACAATTGCTACCGTTATAATTAAAACTATTCTCTTATTTCTTTGTTTTTTACGATTATTCAAATTACCACCTCACATCCATATCATTATAAGGCATTAATATAAAATAATCAATTATCTTTAAACTTCAATAATCTTATTTGAAGCAAAACTATAAAATCTACTACGACCAATAATTAAATGGTCAACTACATCTATATCTAATTCTTTTGCCATACTATATAGGCGCTCGGTTGCTTCAATATCTTCAATTGATGGTTCAGGATTACCTGAAGGATGATTATGAACGACCATCACACGATTACTACCACAGATCAATGCTTCTTTAAACAGCTCTCTCCCACTAATAATAGATATGTTATTCCCACCAATAAATACGGTTTTTTCTTTAATTACCTCTAAGCGTGAATTTAAACATAATACAATCACTTTTTCCTGCTGTTCAAACATTAATTGATTTTTCAACAATTCATAACCATCACGCGGTTCTTTAATAGCTGACATAGCCACAGGCTGTTTATCCAAACGTTTAGCAATTTCAATAATAGCTAAAACTTCTATTGCTTTAGCTTGTTTGATTCCTTTAATCTGAATCAACTGATAATAATTGATATCATGCAAATAACGAAAACCCCCAATTTCATTTATAACACGTTGAGCCAATTCAATCGCTGATTCTTGCTTATTTCCAGTTCTTAAGACTAATGCTAATAATTCAATATTATTTAGGCTTTCAATTCCGTGATGGAAGGCTTTTTCGCGCGGTCGTTCTTCCAATGGATAGTTTTTTAATTTCATGATCCTAATTCTTTAATAATTGCTTCATAATCTTGTTTTTCAATAACCTCTTTAAAACTACTTTCGAATTTCGTTTGTTTTATTACACATGTGATTCCACTTTCACTAATTGTATTCCCCATGTCCTTTGCCTCCTTTTCATCCAAAAACACACCTGTTATCACTACGAAATTATTATCTTTTTGATACTTATAATTCGGTTTCCCTAAATCTGATAACTTTTTTATCATTTCATTAGCGTTTTCATCTTGTTTATATATTCCTACTTGAACTATGTAAGTATTAATATAACTATTGATCGTTGAAAAAAACTTCAAATAGATTCCACAAAAACAAATTGATAAAGCAACTGCTAACACTACTACAAGTCTTACTATTTTCATCTTGCACCTCCAAATCTAGTATATGTTAGCAGTTTATAAATATGCTCAATTAACGTGTAATTGAAAAACGTTTTCTTAATAATTTAGCAACGCTATAACCAGCAGCTACAGCTACTAAAGAAATCACATAAACAATCGCTCCGCCACCATTGATCTTTTGCTGAGATGTAATTGATAATTCTTTCATTTTAACGCCACTCGATTGAAATAATTTTAGGAATCGATACGCGTCCAGCCCCCGAACGAAACATCTTATAAATTGCAGTTCCAATTACGACACAAAAGAAAAATCCCGTAACACCACCGCCCATTACTTCCATTTGCATACATTGCTGTAATTCATTCATTTTTCTTGTCTCCTCTTTTGAATTTAAGGTCACACTCACCACTAAACCTTATATTATTATTTACTGCAAGAAAATAATTTTTACTTTTAAAAATAGAAAAAAGATGAATTTCTTCATCTTTTTACATTTGCTCTAATTTTTCTTTTACAGCATCATACTTAGATTGATAATCCGCTAATTTATTTCTTTCTAGTTCAACTTTTTCTTTTGGAGCTTTTGAAGTGAACTTCTCATTTGCCAACATATTTTGACAACGTTTAATTTCTCCTTCTAACTTTTTAAGTTGATTAGCTAATTTTTCTTTTTCAGCATCTTTATCAATATAATCCCCTAATTCAACTAATAATGAATTACCACCTTTAATTGTAATATTTGCAACCTCACCAGCAGCATTAAGATTATAACCTGAACAAACTGCATTACATAATTTCTTGATGTAAGGTAAACATTTATTTAACAATCCTTCTAGATCATCGTTTTTAGTATTGATCACGTATGGCACTTCAATTGCATTTTTAATCGTATATTGTGTTCTGATTTCACGGATACCTTTTACAATATCGATTAAATATGTAAATTGATCATTAATACTTTCATCAGTAAAATGATCATTTACTTCTGGCCAGATAGCAATACAAATAGATTCTTCTAAATGTGGAATTGCCTGGAAGATTTCTTCAGTTACAAATGGCATGAATGGATGCAGCATTTTAACAATTGCATTTAAAACATAAACTAATGTATTTAAACTTGCCTGTTTTTCTGTATCATTAGTACTATTTAAATGTACTTTTGTAAGTTCAATATACCATGAACAGAAGTCATCCCAAATAAATTTATATAACTCACTACCAACATTAACAAATTCAAATTTATCCATGTTAATATCTACTTCACGAATCACTTCATTTAAACGATTTAAAATCCATTTATCACAAAGATTTAGATTATCAAATGATAATTCTTCAAATTTCATTTCATCATCAATATTCATTAAAACAAAACGAGCACTATTCCAAATTTTATTGATAAAGTTCCATGATGCTTCTAATTTTTCCGGAATATAACGCAAATCCATTCCTGGTGCCGAATTAGTTGTTAAGAAGAAGCGTAATGTATCAGCACCATATTCATCAATAACATCCATCGGATCAACACCATTGCCTAACGATTTTGACATCTTTCTCCCTTGTTCATCACGAATCAAACCATGAATTAAAACATGTTCGAATGGTCTTTCCTCAGTGAAGTGTAATGATTGGAAAATCATTCTGCTCACCCAGAAGAAAATAATATCGTACCCTGTAACTAAAGTATTGGTAGGAAAATAACGCTTAAATAATTCACTATCGGTATTAGGCCATCCAAGTGTTGAAAATGGCCATAGTGCACTTGAAAACCATGTATCTAGGACATCTTCGTCTTGTTTCCAGTTTTCTAAATCAGCAGGTGGATTTTTCCCAACATAAACTTCACCGGTTTCTTTATGATACCAAGCCGGTACTTGATGTCCCCACCATAATTGACGAGATATACACCAGTCTTCAATATTTTCCATCCACTGATTAAATGTTTTTTCAAAACGTTCAGGGACAAAATTTACTTTAGAATCCTTTAACTGATTTTCTAAAGCTGCCTTAGCTAATGGCTCCATTTTAACAAACCATTGTTTTGATAAATATGGTTCAACGATTGCATTACTTCTTTCTGAATGCCCCACCTGATGCATATGTTTTTCAATATGGTCAACAACCCCAGCTGCTTTAAAATCAGCAACCAAAGCCTCTCGACAAGCAAAACGATCCATTCCTGCATATTTATGTGTCAGTTCATTCATAGTTCCGTCATCATTCATACAAATTGGCATTTCTAAGTTATATTTTTTTGCTAACGCAAAGTCATTAGGGTCATGAGCAGGGGTACATTTCATTACCGCTGTCCCAAATGACATATCAATATAGCTATCAGCCATGATTGGTAACGCTTCACCATTAGCTGGATTGATTGCTTTTTTCCCGACTAGGTGAGTATAACGTTCATCATCAGGGTGCACAAATATAGCTTGATCGGCAAACATTGTTTCAGGACGTGTTGTCGCAATAATTAATTGTTCATCACTATCAACGATTTGATATTTAAAATAATACATCGCCCCTTCAATTTCTTTATGAATCACTTCAATGTTACTTAATGCCGTTCTTTGAACTGGGTCCCAATTAATGATCCGTTTCCCTTGGTAAATCAATCCTTCATTATATAATTTAACAAATACTTCTTTAACTGCTTCGCTTAAACCATCATCTAAAGTAAAACGTTCTTTAGAATAATCTAATGATAAACCTAATTTTTCCCATTGAGCTCGAATAATTGAAGCATATTCTTCCTTCCATGACCATGCTTTTTCTAAAAAGCCATCACGACCAAGATCATAACGAGAAATACCTTCTTCACGCATCCTTGCCTCTACCTTAGCTTGAGTTGCAATACCCGCATGATCCATTCCCGGCAGCCACAAAGCATCATAACCTTGCATTCTTTTATAACGGATGATCATATCTTGTAAAGTTGTATCCCAAGCATGACCTAAGTGTAATTTACCAGTTACATTAGGTGGGGGAATAACAATTGAATACGGCTTTTTGCTAGTATCACCAGCTTCAAAATATTTTTTATCGATCCAATGACGATATTTTCCTTCTTCTACTTTATGATGATTATACTTCGGTTCCAGTTGTTTGCTCATCAGTTGTTACCTCCAAATCAATAAAATCATTTTTGTTTTCACGAATAAATTTAGCTGCTTTATTAACAATTCCAGAAGATTTCAACATTGACAATAATGAGCTTGTAAAATCAGAAAAATTATATTTTCCATAATCACTATCTTCATCTAATTCAATTTCTTCCTCATTTTCAATCATTACAGCTAATTTTTCTGCTGCAGTCATCAACTCAGCAATTTCATGGCAATCCACAGCCTCAAATGCTTTAATGGCATATGGACGATAAAGGCAATATGGTTCCTTAATAAAGAATGAGTGCAATGAACCACGCCCTCCTTCCATTGAAAGTTCTACTTGATAAATAGTGTAGATCAGTAATTCGCTTGGTGTCATTACATCAATCAATGTTCCAGTAATTTCTTCTCCTTCATACAATTTATCTTCTTTTGCTAAAAGGTGGAATAAAACAGCATGTGTTAACTCTTCATCAGGAGTTTGATCAAACACTTCGCTTGTAAAATGACTATACTTAACCCGGTTTTCTTCATATGCAGCCCGCTGTTGTTTTTGATATTTTTTAACTTGACGCATTTTACCACTATAAAAATACATTAAAAATAAACATCCACCTAAAAATAAAATCCAAACCACTGAATAACTCATAATTTCCTCCTTAAAATAAAAAAGCACCGTCATAAGGACGAATGCTCGTGGTACCACCTTACTTTGCATAGCTTATCTATGCCTCAAGACCTTAACGCAGTCATACGTGTCTACCTACTTTTTTTCAATAGACATGCTCCTAGGCTACCTTCAATCCATTATCTTATCCCCTTCCACCAGCCAGGGACTCTCTTAAAAGTTTCTGGATCTACTCCTCCTAATCATTGCTAGAAATATTCTAACAAAATCATCAGCCCTAGTCAATCGCTAACTTTTTATTTAACGAAGAAATTGAATCCAAATAATATAATAAGCGAGACATCATGATAATATTATTAATTTCATCATGTCCTAATTCAATGATCGGAACAACATGTAACAAACACTGTAATAAAAGCCGCTCTTCTTTTAAGAGCTTTATCTTACAAAAATAACTATCAAGAATAACGTCAAAATCAAAGATAAACTCTGGAATTCTTTGATACATATTATAAATATCATAAATACATAAGTTGATTTTAATTTGATCAATAGAAATTAATTTACTTTCTTTCATCATTACATGACTATAATTAAAATTATTATATGTCAGACATAATCTTATCGTATCTAGATTGCAAACATATTGTTCATAGCATTCCAAAAGTTCTAAGGCTTTTTTTAGACAACCTTCAATTCGATGATAATTTAAAACAAACATCCATCCTGTTGGACTACGATACGATAAAACTTCAAAATTACTCATAATTTCATTGTAATAAGCTTGACGCTCATGAATAATATTTGCTATATCTTCAATTTGACGTTTAAAAAAACTCTTTGAAACACTATAATTAAAAAAAGAAGTTGAATGCAAATATGATAAGCATTCATAATAAAATTTTAATTTTAATTCTTTAACGATTGCATTATCACTTGCTAACCAAGGACTTAAATAAAAAGTTTTATCCTCATAACTTGTTAGAACTTGTTTTTTATAATTTCTGATTACTGGCAAAAAGCATTTTAAATGCAAGCTCTCTATATGATCAATAACAACAGTCAATCCATTGTCTTCAACAAACTTTAAACAAAAGAATCCTTCACGACATTTTACTTTATAGACTTTTTTTGTTACTTTAATATAACCAATAACTTCTAGTGAATAGGCTTCCTTAATTAATTCGTTCATGGAACATATGGAATGATTAAGACACTGCCGGCTTCTAGAGCCTTATCTTGGTTATAATTGCGGATTATTTCTTCATCCACACTATAACGGGTCGCCACTTCACTATAACTATCATTTTCTTTAACTATATATAAGTAATAAGTTCCCACACTATCGCTAGTGTCTTGAAAAATTGGTCGTGACTTGCTTTGGTAAACCTTTTCTTGAAGTTGTTCACTAATCTCCTCAGCCATAGCTGTTTCTTTTTTACTGACTTCCATTACAGCAGCTTCTTTAGCAACATGTGCCATTGGTTCTTTGGTCATATGAACAGCCGGTTCTTTTGCTGCGTGTACTGATGACTCTGATTTCTGCGGTATTACAGCAACTTTTGATGTTTCTAAGTTTTTAGGATGATTATCCATTTCTTTTGCCACTGCTTTTATCTCTTTTACTGTTGAAGTCGTAGTTTCAGCAGCCATCGGCTTACTTTCTGGCTGCTTTGCTTGAGCAACGTAAGCTGGAGTTACTGGCCCAGTTTCTTGGACTTCGACAGGTTTAGCTCGAACTAATTGCTCAATTGAAGCATTAGCTGGTTCAGTATCCTTGATTAAGTTTTCAATTTCTTCAAGTGCTTCATCATGCCCAAGATGCTCATCCCGTACATATCGATCTTCTCCTTCTACCACCCCATGAATACCTACTTCAATCTTAATTTGGATATTTCCATCTTTAATAAAATAATCAAAATCTTCAACTTTAATATTGAAATCTCGCTGATCAACAATCTTATCAAATGTTGCCAATACATCTAATTCAATATTTTCATCAAATTTATGATTGCCATTATACTCTCCTTTAACAATTAAACTTCCTACTGCTCGAACGCCTACACTTTCAATCTTGTAATTAATAGACTCATCTACTGATAATGATAATAATTCATTCAATTGATGATTTAAATCAATCCATTTTTCAAAATATATCTTTTGCATATATACCTCCCATCAAACTATATGCACGATTCTTAAAAATATGAAAAAAGACCGCCTTTTATAGAATATACTAATTCATTCTACTTTGTTCCACCAGAATCTAGATACTTTGATATTATTTAAACAAAATAAAAGTAGATACATTTAAAAGCTCTATCTTTCTTGCATCTACCATCATTTTACTTTTTAAAATCTAATTAAAATTAATATCGCATAGCTCATAGATAAAGTTCCATGCTTCTTCAATTCCTTTTTTCCTTAAGCTTGAAAAACGAACAAATTTATCTTCAGGATGAAACCCCAAAGTATCTTTGATAATTTTTTCATTCTTTTTCAGATCATTTCTTTTTAATTTATCTTCTTTGGTTGCCACGACCATTACCGGAACATCATGATGTTTAACAAATTCATACATCAGCACATCATCTTTAGTCGGTTTATGACGATAATCAACTAATAAAATAAATCCTCTTAAAGTTGAACGTAAAGTTATGTATTCATCCATTGTCTTACCAAATTGCTTAGTAATACTATCATTAACTTTAGCATAACCATAACCAGGAACATCAACAAAATATAATGCATCATTGACATTAAAAAAATTTAATGTTCTTGTCTTTCCTGGAGTCCCTGAAACTTTAGCTAAACCATTATGATTTAACATTGCATTAATAAAACTGCTTTTACCAACATTACTACGTCCCGCCAAACACATTTCAGGAAAACTTTCTTCTGGCCATTGACTTTTCCATGCTGCGGATAAAACATATTCTGCTTTCTTTATTTTTACCATTCTCATCACCTTTTTCATTGTACCACACAATAAGAAAAAAAGGGTTATTTTTAACCCTATTTTTCAAGTGCGTGATCTAGTACTGTATCAATATGATCAGCTAATACGATTTCTAATTCATCTTGAACAGATTTTGGTATATCATCAATATCTTTAGCATTATCCTTTGGGATAATAATCTTTTTAATTCCAGAACGATGCGCTGAAATTGATTTTTCTTTTAAACCACCAATTGGCAGCACATTTCCCCGTAATGTAATTTCACCCGTCATAGCAATATCATTGCGAACCGGCTGATTTTTAAAAGCTGAGTAGATAGCAGTGGTCAAGGTAACACCTGCACTAGGGCCATCTTTCTTTACAGCTCCTTCAGGCACATGAATATGAATATCTTCTTTATCAAATGCAATTTTTTCAAGACCATATTTCTCTTTATTAGCTTTCATATAGTCTAATGCAATCGATGCTGATTCCTTCATTACATCCCCTAATTGACCAGTAATAATAAATTTACCAGATCCTTGGAAATGATTGACTTCAATTGGTAAAATATCTCCACCAAATTGTGTATATGCCATACCAGTAACGACACCTATTTGGCTATGATCTAATTTCTTAGTATGTTCAAATGGTGCTTTACCTAAATGTTTTTCTAAACTTTCTTTATTAACTGTTAAGTTATCACGTTTTTCTTTTAAAACGATTAATACCGCTTTACGACAAATCTTTGCCAGCAATCTCTCAAGATCACGAACTCCAGCTTCGCGCGTATAGTGACGAATAATCGCCATAATTGCATCATCTTCAATTACTAGTTGATCTTCCTTTAAACCGTGTAAAGCTAACTGCTTTTTAATTAAATGATTTTTAGCGATCATTAGTTTTTCTTGTTCTGTATATGAAGATAGTTCAATGATTTCCAAACGATCTCTAAGCGGAGCTGGAATATTTCCTAGATCATTTGCAGTAGCGATAAACAATACTTTTGATAAATCATATGGTTCTTCCAAATAATTATCAGAGAATTGACTATTTTGTTCAGGGTCTAAAACTTCAAGCATTGCACTAGTCGGATCACCTTTATAGTCACTTGACATCTTATCGATTTCATCAAGTAAGAAGACCGGATTTATTACTCCCGCTTTCTTCATCCCTTGAATAATTCTTCCTGGCATAGACCCAAGATAAGTACGACGATGTCCACGTACTTCAGCTTCATCTTTAACTCCACCTAATGATGCCTTGATGAATTCACGCTGTAGTGCACGGGCAATACTTTTAGCGATTGAAGTTTTCCCAACCCCTGGTGGCCCAGCAAGACAAATAATTGGTGCTTTTAGCGATTTAGTCATTTGTTTAACCGCTAAGTATTCAACAATTCGTTCCTTTACCTTTTCAAGACCATAATGATCTTCATTTAAAACATCTTCAATTGCTTGAATATCTTCAACATCTTTAGTTTCTTGATACCAAGGTGTTTTCATCATCCAGTCAATATATGTTCTTACTACATTAGCTTCTGAAGAAGCTGCTGGCATTGTTTCAAAACGGCGTAATTCTTCTTCAATTTTATCCTTAACATGCTGTGGATAAGGATTTTTTTCAAGTTCTTCACGAATCGTTTCTGCATCGTCTTCCTTCGGTACACTATCACCTAATTCCTCTTTAATAGCCCGAAGTTTTTCTCTTAAATAGTACTCACGTTGATTTTCATCAATACTTTCACGAACTTTACGATTAATCGTTTCTTCAATTTCACCTATCACTTTTTCCGATTCAATTGAACTAGCTACTAATAATAAACGTTCATTGATATTAATAGTTTCTAAGATTTTTTGTTTTTGATTAAGATCAATTGGTAAATATTGTCCAATTGTGTCAGCTAAAACACTTGCTGATACTCCACTAGTTAATCGATTGATTGAATCTAGCGGCATATTTGGCATACTGCGTTTTGCTTGTTCAAAATACGAAGTTGTCTTACGAACTAAAGCAACTTCTTCATTTCGATCTCCAAATTCATCTTCAATAATTTCAACAGTTGAGTAGATACTTCCTTGTTGTTCTTCAAAGTTAGTCAGCCTAACTCTTTTTGCCCCCAAAACAGTTAATTTGATAGTTCCCGAACTGTCACGGCGCACTTTACGATCAATTTTACAAAGAGTTCCAATATGGAACACATCATCAAAAGAAGGATTATCCACTAATGGATTGATTTGTGAGACAAAAATGATATTGTTATCATGTTCATTAGCACTTAATTCAAGTGCCTTTAAACTCACTGGACGACCAACATCTAATGTTAACCTGTTTTCTGGGAAAACAATCATGCCCCGTGTACAAACTACCGGTAACGTTAATACAGTTTGTTCATTCATTCTATTTCCTCCTATTTCGCTATTTTACTAAAAAGACGCATGAGCGTCTTTTCATTATTTTAAGTTGTCTTTTACTAAATCAACAGCTTTACGAGTTAACAAATCGTTTTCGATACGGCTCATATTTCCTTCGAAAATTTTCTTAACTTCGTCTAATTCTTTTTGATAATATTCAGCAATTGTTTTTAATTCTGTTTCTAATTCTTCATCACTAACTGCTAATTTTTCTTCTTCGATAATTGCTGCAAGAATAGCATTTAATTTCACTCTTTCTTCAGCTTGAGGTTTAATATCTTCTTTGATATCATCTTTTGATTTACCAGTAAATTGTTGGTAAACTTCAAAATTTAACCCTTGTCTTTGTAAATTTTGTTCAATTTCTTGTAACATTAATCCTTGTTCTTGTTCTAATAAAGCATCACTGTCTTCTACTTTAGAAGACGCTACGATTGCTTTATATAAATCATCCATGAATTTATTTTCATTTTCAGATTCTTTACGAGTTTTAATATTAGCTTTGATATGATCCTTCAATTGATCTAAAGTTTCAACACCATCAATATTTACATCTTTAGCTAATTCATCATCAATTTCTGGTAAATGTTTTTCTTTGATTTCATGTACAGTCACTTTGAAAGTAGCTTCTTTACCAGCCAAATCAGCTGCACCATAATCTTCTGGGAAAGTAACAACGATATCTTGTTCTTTATCTACAGTCATTCCAATCACTTGATCTTCAAATCCTGGAATAAATGAACCACTACCGATTTCTAATGGATAGTTTTCACCTTTTCCACCTTCAAAAGCAACACCGTCTACAAATCCTTCAAAATCAATTACTGCAGTATCACCTTTAGCAACTTTCCCACCTTCTTTTACTGTTAATTCAGCAAATTGAGTTTGATAGTTTGCTAATTGTTCTTCGATTTCTTTTTTAGTTACTGTAACGCGACCTTTTTTAACTTCTAATCCTTTATATTCACCAAGCTCAACTTGTGGTTTTACTGGTACTAAGATTTGAACTTCCAATTCATCAGCATCTACTTTTTGAACACTTAAAGCAGGTTGTGCTACTGGTTCAACATTTGCCTCAGTTAAAATTTCAACAAATTTTGTTTGTAAAATCATATCTGTTGCTTCTTCTAAAACACTAGCTTTAGAAACTCTTGCTCTTACCATAGCTGCAGGTGCTTTACCTGGTCTAAAACCATCGATTTTTACATTTTTAGCTAATTTATCAAGTGCTTTTTCTTGAGTAGCTTTCCATTCTTCACTATCAAATGCTACTGTTAGTTCTACGATTGCATTTTCTAATTTTTTATTATTGATTTTCATACTATTCTCCTTTTTTAGTTTCATCACGTATTATATACTAACAATACTATTAATTCAACTTTTTTGAACAATTAATCTTGCAATTTCAGTACTTTAATATTCAATTTCTTTAATTTCATTTAATTTTTCTAAAATTTCTTCTTTATCACAATTATAAAGGTACTCGATATCATCTAATTCAATGTCAATATACTGCATCGACGCAATATGATAATGAATTGCTGCAGCAATTGGACGATAATCATAATCATCGATATATTTAGGATAAACTAAATATAGATAGAAATTTAGAAACTGCTCACACAATGAATATAACGAAGGATTATCATCTTCAATTCCTTCAGATAAAAGATTTAAGATCGTTCCACCAACTTCTTGATTCAAAACTAATGGAGCATAACTTGGATTAATTCCATATTCAATCCCCTTTTTTACCAAGGTCATTTCTTCATCTATTTCTTGATCAATCATCAATTCAATGAGTAAACTCTTAGCGAAGCTAGGCTTATTTTCATCTTTCAAAAAATTACGAATAGCTGGTAATAGGCGCCGAATATTAATTCCTTCCATTTGTTCAATTGCCATATACAATAAATCCTCATTAGGCAAATCTTTCATCAAAATATTTTCCATATCATCCAAACTAAAAGCATTATTATGCCGTTCCATTCCCTCGTTTGCTTCACGTTTAGCTAACAGCAGTTCATCATGAGCAGCATTAAAGATTGCTTCATATTCATACGGAATATATGGCATTGATAATTCTTCTACCATGATATTGATTGCTTCTTCAAACTCCTCTAGTTCCTTTAAAGTAGCCACATAAATACTTACAACATCATAATAGGTATTACTTGCTTTCGCTTTTGCTAACATTCCTTCAGCTTTAGCCATTTGATATTCACCTAAACCATAAAGACAAACAAGACGCTGATACCGCGTCATTTCGTCATCCATATCATTCAATAGATCAAGTGCATCTTGAAATTGATTATTAGCTATATATTCTTCAATCATATTTTCTCCTTAAAAATGATGTATCGAGGATACATCACTATTCTTCTTCTAAATCAAATTCATAATCCAAGACATCTGTAGTTTCTTCTTGTTCTTGGAGACTTTCAATCACTTCATTATAAAGTTCTAACTTACTATCCTTTAAAAAATCATCATCTGTCAAAGGCATAATCATCACTCCTTACAAACGTAATTATAGCAATACTTTATCATTTTGCAATCGAAACACCTCAAATAATTCTTCGTAGTAGTCATTAAAAACACTATTTTTACGCCAGATAAAATTAATATCATGTTTTATTGTTAAAGCATTTACTTTGACTTGCTTCAATCTTCTTTCAGCTAATTCTTTTTCAACAGCTAATTTATAGATAAAAGTTATTCCATGATTATTTTTAACAAGACGTTTGATCATATTAATATTACCAATTTCAATAATATTACTAAAATCATCAATATCTAAATTCCGCTCTTTTAACCATCGTTCAATAATTTCTCGTGAACCTGAGCCATTTTCACGAATAATTAGATTATACTTAAATAATTCACTAATATCATGGACTATTGACAATGGAAAATCAATTGAACCAACACATATATATTCATCTTGACAAAATTTTCGATAATCATACTCTAATTTATTAAAGTATCCTTCAACTAAAGCAAAATCAAGTTGTCCTTCATTGATCATCTTTAATAACTCACTTGTATTTGCAACCTGCATCTTAATCATTGTGTTTTGATTTTCATTTAACAATTGATCAATCACTTTAGGCATCACATATTCCCCTACTGTAAGTGTTGCTCCAAAAACCAGCTCTTGTTTCAATGACAAATTATTTAATTTATTTTTCAAAAAAATATCATCATGCTTTAATGTTGTAGCTACATCAAGCAAAATTTTTCCTGCTTTAGTTAATTGCATCTTTTTACCAATATACATAAATAACTTAACATCATAATATTCCTCTAAATAACGAATATGACCCGAAACAGCTGGCTGAGTAATATTTAAATACTGACTTGCTTTAGTAAAATTCATATATTTGCATACCGCCAAAAAAGTATCGATCCGAAAATCTAACATTAAATCACCTCATTATAACTATAACATATTATTATCGTTATATAAATATATATAATTTTTATTTATTGTTTGATTTATGTATAATAACTTCGACAAAGGGGGATTAGAAATGTCAAAAATAAAAAATAATGCTTTAGGAGTTATTCTATGTCTAGCTATTGCAATGCCAGCATACTATCTCGGTAAACAACTGCCATTGATTGGCGGTCCCGTATTTGCCATTTTAATGGGAATGATCATTACATTCTTAGTTAAAGATAAAAGCAAAGTTCAAAGTGGGATCACATATACTTCTAAAAAAATCTTACAATACGCCGTTATATTATTAGGATTTGGTATGAATTTAAGCGATATTGTAAAAACAGGAAGTTCATCTTTACCAATAATTATCTCAACGATTGCAACTTCTCTAGTCGTAGCCTATGTACTATGCAAAGTATTAAAAATGCCATCAAAGATTTCAACACTGATCGGGGTTGGTTCATCAATTTGTGGTGGTTCTGCAATCGCTGCAACCGCACCAGTTATCGAAGCTGACGATGAAGAAATCGCTCAAGCTATATCAGTAATCTTTTTATTCAATATTCTTGCCGCCTTAATTTTCCCAACTTTGGGCGGTATGCTAGGATTATCAAATGATGGTTTTGGACTTTTTGCTGGAAGTGCAGTCAATGATACATCCTCTGTTACCGCCACTGCAACTGCATGGGATGGTATTCATGGAAGTAATACCCTAGATCAAGCAACGATTGTTAAATTAACAAGAACACTAGCAATTATTCCAATTACCTTAGTATTAGCTTTTAAACGTACTCGCGATGCTGAAAAAAGTGAAAGTACTTTTAATCTCAAGAAAATTTTTCCTTTCTTTATCTTATTCTTTATCCTAGCTTCTGTTATTACAACAGTCTTCAACCTGCCTGGTAATATTACCGCACCAATTAAAGATCTTAGCAAATTTTTTATTGTTATGGCAATGGCAGCTATCGGATTAAATACAAATATTGTTAAACTTGTAAAAAGCGGTGCCAAACCAATTTTCATGGGATTTTGCTGTTGGGTGGCTATTACTGTGGTTTGTTTATCAATGCAAGCACTATTAGGTTTATTTTAAAATGACGAATATTCGTCATTTTTTATTTTTAAAACGCCAAGTTATTTACCTTTATCCATCTAGACAAGCAATATATGCGATTAATTTCAAACGCTCTGGATCAATTACTTCATTTCCATATGCTTCATAAAATAAATCACCATATTTATCATTACCTAGATTATAAGCAAGTGACCATCTTCCCCAAAACAAATCATAATGGCGATCACCTACTCCCGCACGTCCCATATCCAAAAAACCGCAAAAACGATAATCTTGGTTTAAAAAAATATTTGGCAAACAATAATCACCATGAATAACTGTATCTTCAACTAAAATATCCTTTTTAGCATTAATATAACTAAACACCTCGTCAAGTTCTAAGCAGCCAATACCTTGTGTCATTTGCTCATCTAAGTTGGCTTGTTGATAATTTAAAAATACACGTTTTAATATTTCTTCATTATGATTTATAGATATAGCTTCAGTAAATTTTGTATCATGGAACTTTCTTAACAGCTTTCCCAAAGTTACTGCTAATATCTCTGGATTAGAAATTAGTTTTGGGGCACAGCTGCACATACCTGACATTCTCTTAGTTAATAAATAATCTCGCTCACTACTGCTATATTCTAGCGCCGCTTGACTGTAATTATACTTACTAAAATATATTAATGCCCGATACTCTGCCTCTAATTCATGTTTTTTTCCAATTTTTAAATAATAATCTTGATAGCAGTAGGTTTTGGCACCAGATCTCCCACTTGTATCTAAAAATAGTTCGGGAGATTTTCTAAATAACTCTAGCAAACTCTTAATATCCATATAAAGATCACCTGCCTCTTTTAAAAATCATCTTTTTTTATTATTATATCAAGGTTATTAATTGTTTCAATTAATAAAAATAGAGTAACGTCATTAGTTGAATCCCTCTACTCATAACGTTAACTCTAAAATCAATTATTACGCTTTTATTTACTTTTAATGTCATCAATGATGATTCCATCTTCAATTGTAATGATGCGGTCTGCCTGATAATTCACTAATAAAAGCAGTTTTTTTATTTTTAATATCAAGCAATTCTAAAACCTCATCAATATTGTATTCCTTTGTCAAAGGTGAAATTCAAGAACAATTAGTACTTTATTCACAACTTATTCACATTTCTTAATAAAGCTATAACCTTTTTTATAATAATCATTTTTCTTATAAAATTCATGTGCTCGACGACGTTCAAGTCCGCTATTGACTGTGATGGCACTTACCTGTTTGCTCAGGGCGTATTGTTCACTATATGCAATTAAAGAACTTCCAATTTTTTGCCCTTGATATCTATGTTCTACTGCCAACGCAATAATTCTCATAATTTTCCCTTCAATTTCTAACCCCCAACCTAACATCAATCCAATTATCCCTACTACTCTGTAATCGATAATTGCAACATAAATTTGATAGTTTGTATCTTGAAGCATTTGATCAAGTCGCCAACAAAATTTATTAAATTCCAAGTTTTGGTATCCTAATTCATATTTAACTAATTGATACACGTCCTGATAATCAACTTCCTCTATTTTACGTATTAACATTTAATAATCTCCCTTCTTCCTACAGTTTGAACCCCCTTAAAATTTTAAGCAAACAAAAAGGCCACATGTTATTTACAATGTGACTTTTCTAACCATCGGTATGCCTCAATGATCCAACAATGAGGAAATAATAATAGATCGTGGTCAAACTGATATTTTATATACTGATAACAAGCTGCTTCTAAAGAATCATTTAATGCCATTTCAATATTCTTTTTAAACGGTGGTTCCCCAGGCTGATCCCAAGCTAGTTTATCAGCAATAAAAATAATCATATCTAATTTACTAGGATTAGATCTTAGTGTTGTATGTGATTCGATTGCCTTTAAAATTGATAAATTCCTAATTTGAAAATACTCATAAGCTATTAAAGCAGATATTTTTTGATGCAATAAAAATGGATATATCTTTTCTGCACTATCTAATTGCCATTGTAATTCATTAGCAATTTTCATCATATCTTGGGGAGTAATAACAGCACTAATATCATGTAATAAAGCTGCTACAATACAAGCTCTAATATCTTCTTGATATTGCAAAGCTAATTTTTCTGCTGCCATAGCCACTCCAAGAACATGCTGATATGTTCTTTCTTTATTATTAAGCAAATAAAAATCTTTTATTTGTTCTTCAATAGTTTGATTCCTTAGTGGAGTTTGAATGTAATTTAAATCCATCATAGTTACCTTTCCATTTAATAGCCAATATTAATTAACAAGTTATATCTTCTAAAACTGTTTTTAATTGCCTTACTCCATTTGATTGAGACGTTATAATAGCTTGTAAAATTGTTTTTAATTCAGAACAAATTGGATATTCCAAAGTTGTTTTCGCCATTGCAATAGCACCTTCATGATGTGGAATCATTTCATTAATAAAATTTACATCAATGTCATTACTGCATGATGGCTCAGCCATTTTTGTGAACATAGTTCCTACGATAATATCAAGCCTATTTTGATAATCATACAACTGTTCTTGAGAATTTGTCTGATTTTGACAATCACATAAAATTCTCCGCATATTCTCAATACTTCTTGTTTGTTCTTTTATAATGTTAAAAGCAATATTTTGTAAAGCTTCATTCTTAGTGTATTTTAATAAATTACATGACATTAAAATTGCCGCACGATGATGCGGGATCATTTGAACCATAAAATTATAAGATATGCTGCACGACAATTCAACACTAGTCATTTTATTAATCATTTGATTTAAAATACAGTGATACTCATCTAAATAGGATTGAAGTTTTTGTTCATAACAATACAAATTTTCCATCTGCTCATCTCCTATTTATTTATATGCATCATGAGCATCAAATGTTCCTTTTATATAAAACAAAAAAAGCCCCAAACCATTGGTTTAGAGCCATTTTTAATCAATGGCGTCCACGAAGGGATTCGAACCCCTGACCGCACGCTTAGAAGGCGTGTGCTCTATCCAGCTGAGCTACGTAGACCTCTCTCTCTTGACTGCTCATATATAATAGCATATCTAAAAGAGATGTGCAAGCATTTTTTAACAAAATATTTGTTTAAATTTAACTTCTATTTTTCCCTGGTCAACTAGAATAGTACAATAAGATTTTCCACTCCCACGACGAGGCAAAGTGGTTGAACCAGGATTAATTAAATAAAAACCCGTCACTTCATCACATTGAGGAACATGGGTATGTCCTGATAATAATACATCACAACCATGTCTCAGCAAATCATCTACCATCGCTTCTTCACGTTTATAATATCCATAACGATGCCCATGAGTAACTAAAAATCTTACTCCTTCAACTTCAAAAATAACTTCATCATCAAAAGGAGCCATCCAATCGTTGTTTCCACGAACACATATCCAGCCTTTTAACTGCTCTTCACGTGCTTCACTATCACCACAATGAACATAGTAATCGCCATCAGGTTCTAAACGTTGTACTTCATCGATCATCTTATGATAACCATGGCTATCGGACATTACTACTACTTTCTTCATATTTATCACCTGACATTATTATACACAATTAAGGTTCAAAGTTAAATTACATTTTAATTCGGTTGTCTACTTCACCATTTACATCTTGAACTGGGTCTATCTCTTGATTATCTACAAATAATGAAACTTTTTTAACATTTTCTAAATGACTAGCTGATTTAACGATTCGATTATACAAAGTATTATCAATCGATTCATTATCATTTAAAATATTAGCAGCTAAATGAATTGATAGTGTTCCATCTTGTAACGAACATTGATCAACTAATGATAATGGTTTATCATAATCCATTTCATTTAACATGATTGATACTTTTGTATCAATATCATTTTCATTTGTTTCAATTCGTTTAGTTACAGGAACATAATATTCTTTGTTATTGATAGTCTCTGTATTATAAACAACAACTGGTGTTGTTTTATAAATATAATTAGTGCTTGCTTCAAAATTATTGATACCCAACTGATTTGTAATACAGCTTGCTGGTACTGTACTATTCGGTAAAGTACTAATATCATTACCATCAATTTTTAAATTTACTTTTTCAATATCTCCGTTACAAAAAACATAAGAAAACATTTCAAAAATATCAAGTGCTTCCTGATTACTGTTAACATACAAATTATCACTTAAATCAAAGGTTAATGATTTATCATTAATTGCCATGGCATTCACTTGCAGGTTCGAATCTAAGATAGGATGTAAACCTAAATACTCGTAATCATTAGACTTCATTACCTCAATCATATTACGATATTTTGTATCATCTTCGACTTCAGCACCAAAATCTACTTCAATTGGAACTAATGTGTTTTTATCGTCTCTAAATACAACTGTTTGATAATTTGCTGTCATCGTAGCAGTATTCTTTTTTTCATTCCTATTATTATCTTGTTTAATACAGAAAAAGCATACCATCAAACAAGCACAAATGATAATACCATTACGTAGTTTTCTTTTCATCCAATCACCTCAATATAATAATATGAAGTGATCCTCTTAAAAGACCAAATAAATATTATATATTTCTTATTTAATAAAAATACTTTCATCAAAAAAATTAGTCGGATTATAAAATCACGACTAACTATTTTATAATAATATGTTCAACAACCAAATCTGTATAATCAAAAAAACCTGTTGATGATTTTAAAAATTCATCAACTCTACCTGTTGTATAAATCTTAATAAATTTATTTTTATTAAGATTTAATAAATTATTTTTAATTAAAACATCTCGAACATTTTTACAAACAGCATCACTGCTGGAAATATATTCAATATCTGGTAAAATATCTTTTATTTGATTCTCTAAAATGGGATAGTGCGTACAACCTAAAATAATTGATTTAATCTTTCCTGCATAAGAATCCAAATACTCATGCAATACATCATAAATATCTTTTTTATCCATTCCAGCCTCCACTAAAGGAACTAACTTAGGTGTTGGCAACGTAAACACCTCAATTCCAGTCTGATAACAATCAATCGTGTCTGGATACTTATGAGAATTAATCGTCGCTGCTGTTGCTATAACAAGAGTATTATCGACTCCGCGACTGATAAAATCTTCCACTGTTGCATCAATCACTCCAATGATCAAGACTTCCTTATAAACAGCTTGCAGTTCATTTAAGACCGTAGCACTAGTAGTATTACATGCCAAGACAATCAATTTGACATTTTCTTTAATAAAATACTCAACTATTTCACTTGCATAACTAAATAGTTGTTCTCGTGTTTTTTCACCATAAGGGCAATGATAATTATCACCAATATAAATAATATTTTCATTAGGCAGCAAGGTCCTGATAGAATTCAAGACCGTTAGACCGCCTACACCGGAATCAAATACCCCAATCGCTCTTTCCATAGTTACTCCTCGTTTGCGTTATATTCTTCTAAAGCTAAATTTTGAACATGTAATTTAGAAGCAATTTCTTTACCTACATACCTAAATGTTGTAGAGCTATATTCATGATTTGTCACATCAACTTTATCACTTGGATACCGCAGTATAAAACCATATTCATGGCAATGATTGATCAACCACTTATATATGTCAGTTTGATCAAAATCAGCAATACTTATTTCCCTTTTTTGAAGATTTATAGTGGTCCCAAGCTGATATTCGTTATAGCCCGGTAAGATCCCGCTACTACCTAAAGATGCCACATCATAGCTGATATAAGCCGCTGTTAAAACCATATCATTATATCCCTCATCATTAAGTGCCCGATACATCTCCATTAAACTATTATTTGCATCTTCTTGAAGATACATAGAATATTTGACTCGAGGTATTCCTCGTATCTCAACCTGATTTTTCGGTTCATAACCACCTATATATGTCTCGTTATTGACAACCAAAGCTAAATCACTTGGGTTATAAATTCGTTTGGCATTAGGCTGCAAATCATGATTAAAGAGCGATGCTAATGAACCCTTAGTAAAATTATTACTCAGCAATTTAACATTATCATATAATTTTTTACCTTCTAAACCATCAAACTCTTTCATAATTGATAAATAAGTATTAGTATCTGCAATGTATGTATAATCACCCTCATCATAAAGTGACCGTAACAATTGGTAATAATCAATATTATCGAAAGAAAAACCTTCTTGATTAATATAAGCATTGACTAAATCATTTTTTATTAGTGTATTGCATCTTGATAGTGCATTACTAGCAAAAGAAACTTCCAATTTACTTGCCAGCTGATTACCAACATTGATCAAATCACTATAGTTTGAATATTTATTTGTTCTATTTAACGCATTATAAAATTCATAATACTGTAATTTAAACTCCGGAAATTCTATATATTTAATAAACTGATCGACTGCAATCGCATTTTCCACTAAGTAATCTTGTTCTTCATCATCTAAATACATCTCTATTAAAGCGCGATTATCATTATTAATTCCATTAACCCGATAAAAGCGATCATACTTGCGGTTTATTGAAATAAAAGCAATCGTAAAACAAAGTGTTACAATTAAATATAAATGCCATCTTTTCAATTTCATAATATCACCTTGTTCCATTATATACCAACTAGTATTAAAAAACCATAATAAAAGGAACTAGATTATAGTTCTAATTCCTTAAATTTAATCAATTCAAAAACTGCTTGAATCCTTGAATCGACACCTAATTTTTGAATCACATTAGAAATATGATTACGAACTGTTTTTTCACTAATTCCTAACGTTTTAGCAATATCTCTCGTTGACTGATTCTTAATTAAAAGATTAAAAATTTCCTTTTCTCTAGGAGTCAGGATTATATTCATCTTTACGTTCACCTCATACTCTAATATATGAGAAAACTACTTTTCGGTGTCTGCTTTTAATACATTAAATAGATTTAATGCTACCTCATGTGGTAAAACACGTTCTAACTGTTCCAGTTGTGCTTCTTTTAGTTGTTTTACACTGCCAAACTCTTTAAGTAACATTTTTCTTCGCTTTGGTCCAATTCCTTCTACACTATCTAAAATAGATTGAAATAAAGATTTAGAACGAACATTTTTATGGAAACTGATTGCATAGCGATGAACTTCATCCTGCATTCTTGTCAGTAAGAAAAATAACTCACTTTTTCGATTTATTTCTACCACTTCACCACTACTATCTAACAAGACTGAAGTTGAATGTCTATCATCCTTTGCCAGACCACAGACCATAATATTAAGATTTAACGCATCAATGACTTCTTTTGCCACTTTAATTTGCCCTTTACCACCATCGACGATAATTAAATCCGGCTTTTCCAGCCCTTCCATTAAAACACGATAATAACGCCGATAAATTACCTCTTTCATACTGGCATAATCATCCGGTCCTTCAACTGTCTTGATCTTAAATTTACGATAATCTTTTTTTGATGGTGTTCCATCTTTAAAACAAACCATCCCTGCAACCGCATAAGCCCCCTGGATATTTGAGTTGTCAAATAATTCAATTCTTCGAGGCAATTGAATATTTAATATTTCTCCCAGCTGCTTGATTGCTCCAATTGTAGAAGCTTCATTTTTTTGAATCAATAAAAACTTCTTTTCTAGTTGTTCTTTAGCATTTTCATTTGCCATTGCTACTAAATTTGCTTTATTTCCTTTTTGGGGTTTGATAATTTTACAATTTACAATTTCTTTTAATAATTCAATATCTAGTTCTTGGGGCACCAGCAACTCTTTAGGCTCAGTATTTTCTTGATAAAACTGTACTAAAAATGAGATAATTTGTTCTTGATAGTCATCCTGTGCAGGAACTAGATTTAAATCACGAGCTAATAACTTTCCATTTCGCATAAAGAATAACTGCAAGCATAAATATCCTTTGTCACTATAATAACCTACAATATCACGATCAACTAAATCATTAAATTGCACATGTTGCTTACTTGTCACATGCTGAATATGAGTGATTAAATCACGACATTCTTTAGCCAATTCATAATTTTGTACCTCACTGGCACTCATCATTTTATTTTGTAAATCATTAATGATTTCTTTCGTATCCCCTTGAATAAACTTCGTAATACTTGATGTCATTTCCTTATAAACTTCATCACTGACCTCTTGAATACATGGTGCAACACATTGATTCAAGGAATAATATAAACATGGTTTTTTAGGAATATGATTACATTTTCTCAATGGATAGAGCCGATTTAACAATTTAAATGTTTCACGAGCCGCTGTACCATCAGGAAACGGACCAAAATGTTTATGTTTTTTATCTTGAGCATTGCGAACAATTTTTAAACGTGGATGCTTTTCTTTAGTCAATTGTATATATGGATAATATTTATTGTCCATAAAAGAGATATTGTATTTAGGACTATAGTCTTTGATTAAATTTATCTCTAATAATAATGCCTCTTTTTCTGAATCCGTAACAATATAATCAAAATCAACAATTTCTTGAACTAACTTTGTTGTTTTATAATTATGTGCTCCAACAAAATATGAAGAAACACGATTTTTTAATTTTTTCGCTTTACCAACATATATAACTGTATTATCTTTATCTTTCATTAAATAACAGCCTGGCTGTAACGGTAAAAGCGAAAGTTTATCTTTAATCATCTGACGATTCATTATTCAAAATATACAAGGGTTGCCCCAAGTCCTCCTTCATTAGGCCCACCATCCCGGTAGCTAACAACATTCTTGTTTTTATCTAACATTTTACGAACTCCATTTCGTAATACTCCGGTTCCCATTCCATGAATAATCCGAACCATTGTATAATTATTAACAATTGCATCATCTAAAAATTTGTCAACGATTGCCATTGCTTCTTCATAACGTTTACCTATAATATTCAACTCATAGCTTTGATTTGTTGTTTTTCGCAAAGATTTTAGATTTGATTTAACTTTTTTAGGCTTCACTTTCTTAGAAATAAAGCTAACTTCCTCGGGCTTTGCATTTAATTTTAATCCACTCATATTAATAGTTAAAATTCCCTTTTTATTAATTGAAAGAATTTCCCCCTGACGATTAGCTGATAATACTTTGACTACATCACCAACTTGATATTCATGGACTTCTTCATTAATAACTTTTTTTGGTTCATGTTTTAATAAATCAAGATTTCTCTTAGCATCAATGACAACATGTTGTTTTAAAACAGCTTGTTGTTTTAAATCTTCTACCACTAAATCAATTTCCTGCTTCGATTCCTCAAGTAGTTTATTAGCTTCCGCTTTTGCCTTTTCCATCATTTCATCTTTATGTTTTTCAAAACTGCTAATTAAGCGTTCATATTTATTCATCTTAACTTCTGTTTCGTTTGTTAAAGCTTCTAAACGATCTTTTTCAATTTGAACCTGAGCTAGTTCATTTTGCAGTTTTTCTAATAATTTATCTGTATCTGTCAGACTTTCTTCTTTGATTTGATAAGCCATATCAACAATTTCTTGATTAAGACCTAATCGCGATGAAATTTCGATCGCATAAGAATTCCCAACACTGCCCTCAATCAAGCGATAAGTTGGCTGCATCAGTTCTTGATCAAATTCTACTGCTGCTACTAAAATATAATCTTCATTTTTAGCAAATTCTTTTAAGCCTGAATAATGGGTTGAAGCTACAATCAAGGGATTGATTTGATGTAAATATCTTAAGATTGCTTCAGCAATACTTTGTCCTTCACGCGGATCTGTTCCAGAACCAATTTCATCTAGTAAAACTAATGATTTTTCAGTTACTTCATTTGTTATTTCAACTAATCTTTTCATATGGCTAGAAAAAGTTGACAATGATTGTTCAATTGATTGTTCATCACCGAGATCAACACAAATTTGATCAAACATTGGAACCGTTGCTTTAGTACAAGGCAAAGCCATAGCACACAGTGCCATCACACTTAATAACCCAGCCGTTTTTAAAACAACTGTTTTCCCTCCTGTATTCGATCCACTAATCAATAACATTCTCTTTGGTGCATTTAACACTATATCATTAGCTACAACATCATGTGGCTCAATTAAAGGATGTCTCGCTCTAATCAAGCTAAAATGCTGGTAGTCTTCAGCCACTTCTGGAACTATTCCATCTATTTTGACTCCATAAGCAGCCTTTGCGAAAATAACATCAATATCAATCATTAGTTCTTGGTCTTCATGTAGAATATCATAATGGTCTTTTACATTATTCGAAAGTACGGTTAAGATTCGATTTACTTCACGTCGTTCATCATCTTTAGCATGAACTAGCTGATTATTCATTTGAACAATTATATCAGGTTCAATAAACATTGTTTGTCCGCTTGATGAAACTGCATGGACAATTCCTTTAATTAAATTTTTATTGCCGGCTTTGACAGGCAAAACCAGATGATTATTTCTTGAAGAAATAGCTTCTTGACTTAAATAATCTTTATTAGCAACTTTTACTTGATCAATTTTTGTTCTAATATTAGATTCAATTGATAAAATTTGGCGTCTAATTCGTCTTAATTCCGAACTAGCACCATCTAAAACATTTCCACTACTATCAATACAGCGATTAATATCAGCTAATAATTGTTTAGGTAAAACTAGCGCATTGCATAATTGCAACAGCTCATTGTCTACCAATTCTTTTTCGCTCAAATAGCTTTGTACTTCTTTGACATTATTCAACAAATAAACAATTTGGACAAAATCTTCACCGAATAAAGTACCATCTTTTGTTGTTTTTAATAATAACGGTTCAATATCAATAAAATGACCGATTGGCATTTTCCCGTATTTAAAAATCAGTTTCATTGCTTGATCTAAATATTTTTGTTCCAGCTTCAAATCATCAGTATCTTTTAACGGCATTAACTCAGCTATCCTTGTTTTCCCTAATGAACTAACACAATAAGTACTGATTTTATTTTTAATTTGATTAAATTCTAATGTATCATATATATTTTTCATTCTATTCACTCACTATTATCTTATTTAAAATTTTTGTTTGATCAAATTTAGCTGAATCTAATTTTGATAATACATCAACAACCTCATTATATTGATCTTGATTTAACGAAATAGGCTCATTAACCCGATCGATTTCATCATAATATTTTATTAACGCTGATTCAAGGTCTTCCTGATTAATTAAACCATGTTTATAAGCACTGTTCAATGAAGCAGCAAGCGCAGCAACGTTTCGGGCATCAAAACTATCATAATTTATCCCATCATTAATAATATTAGTAAAAACATCAAACCCGTCTGATAATGCTTTCATTTCTTCAGTAACTGAAGGTACAAGCTCTAAAATTTTGCTTGCTACAACTGTTTTCTCAACATTCTCTTTTCCTCCTGGAATAATTGGTGTAATTACAAAAATTAAAGCTAAATAAATAATGATCGTTCCTTCAATTAAGCTAACTAACGCTCCTAAAAGATGATCAAGATGCTCAAAAATACTAATTGTATAGATTATATTTTTTAATATTGGTTTAATAAATTTACCAATAATTAATAAAATAACTTTTAAAGCAATAAATAAAATAATAAATATAATAAATCGATTTATTGTCTTACCAACAATTTCCCCAATCCCTTCAACTTTATATATTTGATATATTGCTGAAAGCGGTGAAGAAGCATATAGTGCTGCAAGCAACGATACTACTGTTGCCATCAAATCATATACTCGATATACAAAACCTTTAAAATAGCCAAAAATCAACATTAGCAATAGAATAAAAACAATAACTGTGTCGATTGCCATGGAATTTAGTGCAAAATTCATTAAAACACCTCAATTTCTTTTAATATACATTGTATCAAAACAAATTTGTACTGTCAAAAAGATTAGAAATATGATATACTAATTTAGTAGGACTAGGAGGACAAGTAATGAACATGAATGTAGTTAGAAATAATAGTTCAAAAAGAATCAACATTATTAATATGCATGCTTACGATAAACTTGTAGCTTTTAGCGACTCTAGTATGGCCGACAGTAGCAGTGCCTTAAACGACGCTAGTAAATATACTAATATTAGTCATATTGGATGTGACGAGACTGGATCTGGAGATTTCTTTGGACCATTATGCGTTGTTGCCTGTTATGTAGATGAGCGCGATTTTGACTGGTTAGTCAGTATCGGTGTTCGCGACCCTAAAGACATGGACAACAAAGAACTTGTTCGGGTTGCTAAAGAGATTAAAGATCGTCTTATATATAGCTTATTAATCCTTGATAACTCTCATTATAATGCAATGGCCAAAGCTGGAAATAACCTAGCTAATATTAAGGCAAAACTTTATAACCAAGCTGTTACTAATGTAATGCAAAAAGTAAGTATGCCAATTAAAAACAAACTAGTCAATCAGTTTGTTTCTCCCAAAACGTATTATAACTATTTAAAAAGTGAAGTGATCGTTGTTAAAGATCTAACCTTTGTCCAAAAAGGCGAAGAAAAATATTTAGCAATTATATGTTCAATGATTTTATCAAAATATGCATATTTACAATATTTTAGTAACATGTCACGAAGTCTTAAAATGAAGTTACCGCGCGGGAATAGTAATAGCGTTGATGCCATTGCTATTGAAGTAGCTAACAAATATGGCGCTAAGATGCTTAATAAAGTTACCAAAACAAACATGACTAACTTTAAACGCATTAAAGATTTGATCTAGGATAACATGGTTATCCTTTTTTATTATTCATTTTTTTAAAATAAATATACAAAAAGGTTGTCAAAACGACAACCTTATTTAACTTCAATCACAAAAGGCTCAACTTTAGTATATTTTACACCTGCTGCATCTAACATCCTTTTAGCCGCACGATCGCTGTCAGTCCCTTTATATTTATCATCTTCATAAACAATTTCACTAATACCACTTTGAATAATCGCCTTTACACACTCGTGACAAGGAAATAATGAAACATAAATACGACAACCTTTTAATTGTCCTGTACTATTTAAAATTGCATTTAATTCAGCATGAACGACATAAGGATATTTGGTCTCATACAAATCACCTTCACGCACTTCCCATGGAAATTCATTATCTTCACATCCCCATGGTAAACCATTATACCCCACCCCAACAATTTTATTTGCTTCATTTACAATACAAGCACCTACTTGGGTATTTGGATCCTTTGAACGAAAAGCTGATAATTTAGCAACTCCCATAAAATATTGGGTCCAATTAATTACTTTACTCATCTTTCAATTCCTCCTGTAACTCATCTAATTTAGCTTGGAAATAATCAGGTAATGGGCTTTCAAATTCCATATATTTTTGTGTGGTTGGATGAATAAAACCAAGTTTTTTTGCATGTAAAAACTGTCCGTGACTAAAATCATCCTTACGATACCCATATTTAGGATCTCCATAAACCGGATAGCCAATATAACTCATATGTACTCTAATTTGATGTGTCCTCCCTGTTTCTAATCGACACTCAATCAAACTCATAGCATTATAGCGCTTTAATACTGTAAAATTAGTAACTGCTTCTTTACTGTTTGTCCGTGTCACTGCCATACTTTGACGATCTTTAGGATTACGCCCAATTGGAGCATCGACTTTCCCATGTTCATGAGGAATAAGTCCATGCACTAATGCTACATATCGACGAACAACAGTATGATCCTTTAATTGTTTTGATAGTAAACGATGTGCATTATCATTTTTAGCGACCATCAAGAGACCACTTGTTTCCTTATCAATTCGATGAACGATTCCCGGCCGGTTAACACCATTGATTCCTGAAAGATCTTTACAATGAAATAATAATGCATTTACCAATGTTCCGTGCATTATTCCAGCCGATGGATGAACGATCATTCCTGTTGGCTTATCAACTACAATTACATCCTCATCTTCATAAACAATTTTTAAAGAAATATCTTCCGGTTCGATATCCAAATCCACATTATCTAAAATTGTGATTTCAATTTCATCATTTAATTTTGTTTTATAACTTGCTTTTTCCTTTTTTTGATTAACCAGCACTAATCCCTGATTGATCATATCTTGGATCTGCGTCCGTGATAACTCCTGTAACTGCATCGCAATAACTTTATCAAGCCGTAAATTATTATCCTCTTCAATTATTAAATTAATTTTTTCCATGAATGTACTCCTCAAAAACAATCTCAACAATTATCAATGCTACTCCAATCACAACTGCCATATCTGCAATATTAAAAATTGGGAAATTATAATTGAAAATAATTACATCGATAAAATCTCGGACATATCCTAAAAAGATTCGATCAACTAAGTTTCCAATCATTCCTCCAAAAGTCAACACTAGACCAAAACGTGTCAACACTTCCTCACTTTTTGTCTTTCTAAAAAATACGATCATCACAACTGCTGCAATAATAGCAACAACAATAAATAACCCTAATTTACCAGCAAACATCCCCCAGGCAACTCCAGTGTTATGAGCATAGGTAAAATAAAAGAAATTATTTATGATTTCATGAGACTGTCCTAATAACATTGATGATGATACTAAATGTTTTGTAAACAAGTCACCACCAACTACTAATATCAATGTAACTAAATATAATATTTTATTTTTTTTTGTTAAATTCATTATTTTTATCACCCACCGACATTATACAATAATCTAAAACTAACCACAAGAAAAAGCACCACTGCTCATTTAGTAAAAAATTAATAAACTTCTCAGCTTAAAATTACTGTTTCATTGATGATAGCAGTTTTAGCAATATTAACGACTTTGATTAAGTTTTTAAAACGTGTATTCCTGAAACTTAATAGGTCACTTACTACTCTTGATAATGATTAATGTGATTGGTGCCAAAGCTACTTGTAAATCTTCTTTTATATATTTATCATTGACATTTCTTTTCATTATTAACATTTTAGTAATTTCTAAAGTTTGAATTATATTTTTAATAATGTTACTTGAGCTGTTTCAATCCTAAATTCAGATTGCATCTTACTACAATTATCAATACTGGTTTCAATTACTTTTAACGCTTCAATGAAATAATTATTAATCTAGCTTTCTTTTACTATTTCTATTGGCGCAGTCAATTCAATATGATTACCTTCAGAATCAATTATTTCTACAACCCAATTAGTACCTATTGGAGTTAATGGAAAACATAATTTATAAGAGCTGATTTTTGCTTTTAAAACTTCTTTATTAAGAAACTCAATACTAGGTAAACAATTACTGCCAAATATATGTTCTTCATTCATTTTTTTATAAGCAAATAAACCAAGACGGAAACCATTAATATCAAAAATACTATATATTTCATCTTTTTTTGTCACTCTTTGTTCAAAAAACTGTTCATAAAAACTAACTGCCCTATCCATATCATTGACACATAAATACATTGATTCAATCCTACAATTCACCATTTCATTTCTCCTCCCTTTAAAATAATGATCATTATTTTAAACTTTTACTGCTCCTAATCCCCTTGTTATATCACTCTAATTCTACCACTGTAAATACTAGATGTCACTTTATAAAAAAAGAACAAATTAAATTTGTCCTTTACAATAAAATATAAATGATGACTGCCAAAAAATGAAAAGCAGAGCCAATCATTACAAATATATGGAACAATTCGTGAAAACCAAATGTTTTAAACCAATTTGGCTTCTTCACAATATAGACGATTGCCCCAATTGTATAACTAATGCCACCACAGGCAATTAATCCCAAGCAACCAAGCGGAACCTTACTAAATGCGGGTAAATCAAAAATCAGTGCCCATCCCATTAATAAATAAAAAATAGTAGAAATAAATCTCGGTGCATTCATCCAAAATAATTTAATGATAATACCAACACAAGCAATTGCCCATATTGCTGCCAAAAAATAAATACTATGCGGATACTCTAAATATGACAAACAAATAGGAGTATACGTACCAGCAATCAGTACATAAATCATCGAATGATCTAGTTTTCGTAAAATCAGCTTAATTTTATTATCTTCATTCGCGTTATAATAGTGATAAAGACAACTGGCACTATACAAGGCAATTGACGATAGTCCAAAAACAATAATTCCAATTATAGTTAAGTAATCTGACCCTTCAATAATAGCAATAATCATCATCATAACTAGTGTTGCCAATGATAAAACAGCACCAATAAAATGCGTTTCACTACTAACTGGATCCATCGCTTTTTTAAAAAATCTCATATCTCAACCTCCTTAAGTAGTTTTAATAACTATATTATGTATTTATGATATCATTATTATAAGATATGTCAACCATATCTTGAAACATTAACTCAAATATTATAAAATATCCATGAGGTGATTTTATGAATCAATTAGAATTATCAGAAATAATTGATAAAGTTGTAAATAAAAGCGATTTAACCACAAAAGATATTCCATCATTAGATCTATATATGGATCAGATTATGACTTTGTTTGATGACCATCTTCAAGACAATAAACGCTTTGTTGATGATAAATTACTTACCAAAACAATGATCAACAATTATTCTAAAGCCGGAGTAATTAAACCAGTAAAAGGAAAGAAATATACAAAAGAGCAAATCATTGGAATGCTCCTTGTTTATAACTTGAAAAACACGATTACTATTCAAGAGATAAAACAAGTTTTGGCTCCTGTTTATGCTAATGATGAATCGTTAGAAAATATTTATGATCAATTTATTGAAATAAAAAAGTTTCAAAGCGATCAATTAAAACCATTAGTATTGAAAACAGTTGAAAATTTTAATTTAGATATTGATAATGATAACCAAAGGTTGATTAGCATCATGGCTTTATCATCATTGTCTAATCAATTAACAAATATCGTTCAAGGAATCATTGATAACTATTATATTGAAAGTGAGTAACAAGGGGTTTTAGTTGACTAGACCTCTTGTTTTTCTTATAATTAACGTAATTTATTTAAGGAGAGACTACACATGAAAATTATTGATTTATTACACCGGCGACCAACTTTGTCGTTTGAAATCTTTCCCCCTAAAAATCACGATGGGGATATAAGCTCAATCTATCAAACAATTGATGAATTAGCAAAACTTAAACCTGACTTTATTTCAGTTACATATGGGGCTGGGGGGTCAACAACTGAAAACACGGTAGAAATTGCATCTAAAATCAAAAACGAATATAGTATTGAAGCAGTTGCACATTTAAGTTGTATTGATGCGACACCAGAACAGTTAATTCGCGTTCTAGATTCATTAAAAGCTAACAATATTGAAAATGTCTTAGCTTTACGTGGAGATTATCCAAGAGGATACGATCCGATGAAGGCTCCGCACTATTATAAATATGCTAGTGAATTAAATGATTTTATTAGTAAAAATTATCCTGATACTTTTTGTTTAAGTGGTGCATGTTATCCCGAGGTACACCAAGAAGCAGCGTCATTGGAAGAAGATTTAATCGCTTTAAAGAAAAAGGTTGATACTGGAGCAGAATATTTAATTACACAAATTTTCTTTGATAACAACTATTATTATCGTTTGGTTAGAGAAGCTCGAATTAGAGGAATCAATGTTCCGATTATTGCAGGAATAATGCCTGCAACAAATTCAAAGTCGTTATTAAATATTGCTAAATTAAGTGGTTGTAATATTCCTTATAATTTATCAGCCTCAATTGAGCGTTTCAAAAGCAATCCTCAAGCAATGAAAGAAGTTGGGATGAACTATGCGACAAATCAAATTATTGATTTGATCACTAATGGAGTAGATGGAATTCATCTTTATACAATGAATAAACCGGAGACTGTACATGAAATTTTAAAACGAACTAGTAATATTTTAGCTGAGTTTAAAAATGATTAAAGAAAATGCTTTAAAATATTTGGGCTATTTAGATAATCAAGTAGATTCTAATACTGAAATTCTTTTAAATGAATGTCTTAAAGAATTAGAACAAGTAACACCCAAATTCATGTATCAAATATACACCTTAACTCATCATCCCTTAACTATAAAAGAATTAAACTTAACGATTAACTATCCCGATTTAATTGATTTATTTGACAGTTGCGATAGAATCGTTATAATTGCCTGTACTTTGGGGTTACAGCTAGATCAACAGTTACGTTATTATTCAAAAATAAATTTAACGAAAATGACTGTGATGGATGCCTTAGCTAGTAGTTATATTGAAATTAAATGTGATGAATATGAAGCAAAGCAAAATTTTGGTAAACGGACCTTCCGTTTTTGTCCGGGATATGGTAATGTTCCACTCGAATTAAACAAAAATCTTGCTAACGCATTAAATTGCAGCAAACATATTGGTTTGACTGTTCAAGAAAGTAATCTGCTGCTACCGCAAAAATCAATGATCGGACTAATTGGTCTTGGAGATGAAAAATTGACTAAACATTGCTTTTCATGTGTTAATAAAGAAAATTGTATGTATCGGAAAAGAGGACAAAGATGTTACAAGAAAGATTAAAAAATGATATTTTGGTTTTTGATGGTGCGATGGGGACGCAACTTCAAGATGCTGGACTTAAAGCTGGTGATATTCCAGAATGTTTAAATATTACTGACCCCAAACTAATTCAAACAATTCACTTAAATTATTTAAATGCTGGTGCTGATTTTATTACGACTAATACTTTTGGGGCAAATCCTCTAAAAATGGCAGAGGCTCCATATTCTTATGAAGAAATAATCAATGCTGCAATTGATAATGCGACTATTGCTCGTAAGACAGCTGACCGTCAAAACGATAGTTATATTGTTTTAGATATTGGTCCCATTGGTCAGCTTCTTGAACCAATGGGTACTCTAACTTTTGATGAGGCATATGAAATTATTAAAAAACAAGTTATTATCGCTAAAGATAAAGTTGATGCTGTATTATTAGAAACAATGACTGATATTTATGAAGTAAAAGCTGGAATTTTAGCTGTTAAAGAAAATAGTGATCTTCCTGTATTTGTTACCATGACATATGAAAATAATCTGCGAACACTTTCCGGCTGTGATCCTTTAACTATGGTCAATGTCTTAGAAGGGTTAAATGTTGATGTTTTAGGCGTAAATTGTTCATTAGGACCAATTGAATTAACCCCCATCATTGACCAAATCTTAGCCGCAGCTACAATCCCTGTACTGCTCCAGCCAAATGCTGGCCTTCCTTGCCTTGTTGAAGGTAAAACCTGTTACAATATGGATAAAGAAACGTTTGTTCAAGAAAGCTTAAAACACGTAAAAAATGGGGTAGCAATTATCGGTGGATGTTGTGGTACAACACCCGACTTTATCGCTTCACTAAAAAATAATTTACCTGTTCGTAAGAAAATTACCCCAAAACGAGCCACTCGGGTTTCTAGCGGAACGAAAACTGTTGAATTTGGGCATCATGTTGTAGTTTGTGGGGAACGACTAAACCCTACCGGTAAAAAGAAATTAAAATTAGCATTAAAAGAAGAACGATATGATGAATTAGTTGTAGAAGCAATCAAACAAGATCAAGCTGGAGCCCATGTTCTTGACGTTAATGTTGGTCTTCCCGGTATTAATGAAGTTGCGACTATGAAACATGTGATCAAGTTACTTCAAGAGGTAATTTCTTTACCACTACAAATTGATAGTTCTGTTCCTGGAGCAATTGAACAAGCTTGCCGTTATTATAATGGTAAACCCTTGATTAATTCTGTAAATGGTAAAGATGAAACGATGGATGCAATTTTCCCAATCGTAAAAAAATACGGCGGGGTTGTCATTGGATTGACGTTAGATGAAAATGGTATTCCTCCTCTTGCTAAAGACCGCTATAAGATTGCTAAAAAAATAATAAATAAGGCAGCTTCTTATGGTATTACCAAAGAAAATATTATTATTGATTGTTTAGTTTTAACTGTTTCTGCTCAGCAAAAAGAAGTTATGGAAACGGTCAAAGCAGTTGCAATGGTCAAAGAATTAGGTGTTCATACTGTTTTAGGAGTAAGTAATGTCTCTTTTGGACTGCCAAATCGTCCTTTATTAAACAAAACTTTCTTAGCTATGGCTATGTCAGCTGGTCTAGATCTCCCAATCATTAATCCAATGGATCAAGAATTAATGGCTACAATCGATGCTTTTAACGTATTATACAACTATGATCATGATGCTGCAGTATATATTGAACGTCGTGCCAATCAAGAAACCATAACAAAAAAGGACACTTCAACATTTACTTTAAATGATATTGTTCTTCATGGTTTAAAAGATGAAGTTACTAATGCTACAAAAGAATTATTGAAAACAACACCTGGTTTAGAAATAATTAATAATATTCTCATTCCTGCTTTAGATACCGTTGGTAAACAGTATGAAAAAAATATAATCTTTTTACCTCAATTGATTCAATCTGCTGAAACATCAAAAATTGCTTTCGGGATAATTAAAGATACTTTTAAAGATACTGCTGCTACAAAAGGACCAATCATTATGGCAACAGTTCATGGAGATATTCATGATATTGGAAAAAATATTGTTAAAGTAGTATTGGAGAGCTATGGCTATAAGGTAATCGATTTAGGTAAAGATGTTCCACCAGAAACTGTTGTTGAAGCTTTCCATAAGCATCATCCTAAGGCAATCGGTTTAAGTGCATTAATGACTACCACCGTAGTTTCAATGGCAAAAACTATCGAACTATTAAAACAAATCGATAATATATGCCCTATTTTTGTAGGTGGTGCTGTTCTTACTGCTGATTATGCTAAAGAAATTAATGCTGATTATTATTCTAAAGATGCTATGGAAGCAGTAGAACTACTTAATAAGATAATAAAATAATCCATCTTAAGATGGATTATTTTTTCGTCTATCAAAAAATTTTACAAGTTCACAAATCACAGTAGTTGATAAACAAAGTCCTACACAAATTCCCCATTGAACAATGTTTAATGGTTGCAATTTAAAAATCGCACTTAATTCAGGAATTGCTAAAATAATCACTTGTAACAATAACCCTGCTGCTAATGCTCCCCATAAATAAGGATTATTAAATAGTGTTCGATTTAAAATCGAAGCACTACTTTTAACATTAAAAGAATGCACTAACTGACAACCACATAAAGTAATAAAAGCCATTGTCATCCCAACTGTATGATCTTGGTTATTGCCTATTGCATAAGCAATCAACGTTAGCGTTCCGATCATTAATCCTTGCCAAGCAATAGTAAAACCTAAACCATGCGAGAAAAATCCTTCATCTTTTTGGCGTGGTTTACGATGCATTACTGTTGGTTCAGTCGGTTCCATTCCTAATGCAAATGCTGGTAAACTATCAGTAATTAGATTCACCCATAACAAATGGATCGGTAACAATGGCACCCCAAAATTATGTGGTGTTAACAATGAGATCAACGAAGCTCCAAAAATTGTCAATACTTCACCTATATTACTTGATAATAAGAATTGAACATCTTTTTTGATATTATCAAAAATACCGCGACCTTCACGAATTGATGTAATAATTGTCGCAAAATTATCATCTGTCAAAATCATGCTTGCAGCACCTTTTGCAACATCAGTTCCAGTTATTCCCATCGCGCAACCAATATCCGCTGCTTTCAAAGCTGGTGAGTCATTAACTCCATCACCGGTCATAGCTACTACTTTACCTTTGGATTTCCAAGCATTAACAATTCGTACTTTATGTTCTGGTGCAACTCGCGCATAAACAGAATACTCTTCAATATGCTCAGCTAGTTCTTGATCTGACATTTTTGCCAACTCACTTCCCATGATTGCTTTTTGACCAGATTCTAAAATTCCAAGACTTCGAGCAATTGCACTTGCGGTAATAACATGGTCACCGGTAATCATAATCGTTCTGACCCCAGCTGATTTAGCTTCTGCCACTGCCTGTTTAGCTTCTTCACGTGGGGGATCAATCATTCCAACCATCCCAATAAAAGTTAAATTATTTTCAATCATTTCACTGGTGAATTCTTGTGGTTCTTCATCCCAATATCTAATTCCTAAAGCTAAAACCCTCAGTGCTTCATTTGACATTGTTTCATTAACTACGCTAACCTCATCAATGTCTAAATTATTGCATCGCGCAAAAATAACATCAGGTCCCCCTTTAGTAATCGAAATAATCTTATCTTCATGTTTAACAAAAACTGTCATCATTTTACGCTCAGAATCAAAGGCCAGCTCATTAAATCGAGGATATAATTCGGCTAAACCATCTTTGGTAAATCCTTTTTCTAAACTAGCTTTAACAAGAGCAGTTTCCGTAGGATCACCAACTGCAACTTCCTTTCCTGCAACAGTAGAAATACTACCATCACTACACAAAGTAAAATAATTCAATAATTGATTAGTCTCTTCACTACAAGTTTCTAATAATTCAATTTTGCGATTATAAAGATATGTTTTTACAACTGTCATTTTATTTTGAGTCAAAGTCCCCGTCTTATCTGAGCATACTATTGAGGTACTACCTAATGTTTCAACTGCTGGTAAACTTTTAACAATTGCATTCTTTTTAACCATTCGCTGAACACTCAAGGCAAGAACTACAGTAACAACAGTTGCCAACCCTTCAGGAATTGCTGCAACTGCCAATGCAATTGATGTTTTAAAAGCCTCAAGAATTGAGAGACCTTCCAACAGTTCCATTCCAAAAACAACGATACAAATAATAATACAAATAACTCCTATTGTTCTTCCAATTTGATCCAATTGATCTTGAAGCGGTGTATTTTCACGCTTAGTCTGCTGAATCATCGTTGCAATCTTTCCAACTTCATTTTCTTCACCAGTCGTGGTAACAATTGCGATTCCCCGTCCATATGTAACATTACAAGAGGCATAAACCATATTATTTCGTTCTGCTAACGGGATCTCTTCTTTATCAAGAATCGAGCTGATTTTTTCGACAGGAACACTTTCACCAGTTAGTGCACTCTCATCAACTTTAAGGTTAAAACATTCCACTAATCGCCCATCACTTGCAATACAGTCACCCGCTTCAAGCACTAACAGATCCCCTGGTACAACTTGACTGGCATTGATCGTAATAATATTACCCTCACGAATAACCTTAGCTTTAGGACTCGCCATTTTTTGCAAAGCCTCTAGTGCTCTTTCTGCATTATTTTCCTGAACTAAGCCTAAAATCGCATTAACTACTACCACAAAAACAATGATTGCACTATCGATCCATTCAGTTGGTTCAACAATAATGCTGACAACTGCAGCAATAATTAAAATAATCGTTAACGCATCTTTGAACTGCAAAAAGAATCGAACTATAATAGATTGTTTTTTAGTCTGTTCTAATTCATTTGGACCATATTTTGCCAAATTCTCTGTGACTTGCTGTTCAGTTAAGCCACTTTTTAAATCAGTTGAAAATTCCTGGGCTAACTCTTTAATCTCACGATTGTAATACATAAATATCTCTCCTTTTTCTAAAACATTATGCAAAAAACGAGACTATATCGTATTTGCATACAATAAAAGTCTCGTTGTTTAATTACGATACGGATATAAAATAATATCGAGTTGACGGCATCGTAAACCTAATGGCTAACTACTCCCTTTTATATATACTTATTTTATCATTAAGCGTTTTAAAAAGCAACTAATACAATAATTCTTGATCATCAATATTATTCCCAATTTTCCATATTTAATCCTAATTAATGCATATTTCTGCCTCTCCAGCAATCATTAGAACGACTATTACCATTATTAATAACAATAATATTTATTTTTCGACGTTTTTTATATACTTCTAATTTTTCCATACTTGCAATTGCACTTAACCGTTTATGACCATCTTGACAATAAAATTTCCCTTGTTCTAAACTTACTTTTACCGGAAATGACAGTCCAATTCGAACAATCGAATCATACATTCCTTGAGTATAATCCTTTGTTTGAAAAAAAACCTCTGTTATATCTACCTGCTGGATCCTCATCAAATATTCTCCTCATTTAAACTAAAATCACGATAAGTTAAGTCCTCACGCTCCTTAAATCCTTGACTCTGCCAAAAATCATTACCTAGCTGATTGTCCGCAAAAACAACTAAAGCAGTCTTATTAATTCCCTCAGCTTTAACCGCTGACAAACATTCTTTTACTAGCTGCGTCGCAATTCCCTGACCACGATAATCACTTCGCACAGTTGTATGATAAATATAAGCACGGCGCCCATCATTACCAGCAAGGATCACCCCAACAATTTTATTACCATCACTCGCAATAAAGTTTGTTGTCGGATTGCGTTCAAGAAATTTAGCAATTCCACTACGACTATCATCAAGATTTCTCATTCCCATTCCTTTGGTATTCATCCAAAGCTCATACACATCGTCGTAATCTTTAATTGTCATTACTCGTACCACTATCATTACATTTTCTTCTCCCAAAATCCTTTGATTTTTAATTGAAAATTATTACTAAAATATTCTAGTTTATGAATGTCTTCTTCACTCATAGTTATTTTTAAAGCAGCCAAAGCACTATCAATATGCTTAACTTTCGTTACCCCAATAATTGGAACAGTATTTTTTGCCAGAGCATAAGCAATAGCAATTTCAGCAACACCGACATTATATTTTAATCCAATATTTTTCATTTCTAGAATCAATGGTTCAATCTGTTTTAAACGTTGCTTACTAAAAGCCCTGGCACGTCTTGTCCGTTTAGGAAAGGGATGATTATAATTGTAATATCCAGTTAATGCCCCTTGTTCTAAAACCATGTAAGCAAAAAAAGTAATTCCTTGTTCTTCACAATATTTCATAATCCCATTTTCTTCACTGTTACGATATAATAAACTAAAATGATTTTGAATTGCCGCTAATTTAAGACCTGCATTCTTTAAAATTAGCTCTACTTCTTTGATTTGTTTCAAATTATGATTTGAGATTCCACAATATCGAATTTTATTAGCCTTCATTAATGGAATAATTTCTTTAGCCCATTTAGTTACATTGGCAGGTCGATGAATCCAATAAATATCAGTATCTGCTCTTTTCAATCGACTCAGACTAGAATTAAGTGTCCAAGACATTGATTTACGCGGCAGCCAAGATGTCGGCATAAACTTAGTTGAAATAAGAATATCTTCACCGTTAGATAGATCCCCAATTATTTTTTCAGATGACCCTAAACTATAAACAGGCGCTGTATCAAAAAGCGTTAGCCCATTTTTTACTGCATAATGATATATGGGCTTTAATTCTTCAATTCCATGACTAACACCAAAAATAAATTTACTCCCAAATGGTCCTTTTCCCCAAGCCCAAGTGCCAATAGCAATTGGAGGAATAGTCAAATCTTGCATTTCTATCTGTTTCATTTTAACCTCCTTATGAGATAAAGGACGCTTAAAGCGTCCCCTGTTTAGTTATATATTTCATCACTTCTTCTTGATCACTAAAATGATGTTTCCCTGTTTTAGTAATCTGATAATCCTCATGTCCTTTTCCAAGAATCATTAAAATATCATTATGCTTTAATTGTTGCATCCCTTTAATAATTGCCTTTTGGCGATCAACTTCTATTTCAAAATTACTTCCAGAAAGTCCATTAGTAATATCATCTAAGATCATTTGAGGATCTTCACTGCGCGGATTATCACTTGTAAAAATTACATAATCACTATGTTCTAACGCCGCTTTTCCCATAATTGGACGTTTAGTTGCATCACGATCACCACCACAACCAATAATGGTAATAATACGACCATTTTTAAACTCTTCAGCACTTTTTAATACATTGATCACCGCATCGGGAGTATGAGCATAATCAACAAAAATACTATTTGTTCCATATTTAAGCAATTCCATTCTTCCTGCTGGTGCCTTTAATTTATCGTTTAAAGCAAGTATATCTTCGATTTTTACACCTAACTTGTTTACTAATAATAGAGCAATTAAATAATTATAAATATTATATCGCCCCACCATATTTAATCTAGCTTGATATTCATGATTTAAATATTCAAATTTAAATATTGTTCCTAAATGTGAAAAGCTCATTTCTAAAATTTTAACATCACTATCATGTTGACCAATAATGATATTATTGTTTGATTCTAAAACAAAATGCTGGTAATGTTCATCATCACCATTAATAATAGCAATCTTATCATTTCTAGTCTTAGTAAATAGAATCCTTTTAGCATTAGCATAATTTTCTAATGTTTTATGATAGTCCAGATGATCTTGAGTTAAATTTGTAAAAGCCACCTCATCAAATTCTAAACCATGAATCCGATCTTTATCAAGGGCATGAGAACTTACTTCCATGACAAAATACTCTACACCATTTTCCTTAGCTTCTAATAACATATTATAAAGCACATCGACATCAGGAGTAGTATTTACCATCGGCTTTTTCACATCACCATAATAAAATCCGATTGTTCCCATATAAGCAACATTCTTTTTCAACATTTTTAAAATCTGATAGGTCATTAAACAGGTTGTCGTTTTACCGTTAGTTCCTGTTAATCCAATTAATTTTATATCTTTAATCAATGGATAATAATTTTCATATAAATATGTTTTTAAATATTCACGAGTGCTTTCTACGATTATTGTTTCAACCTTGTAACTTCCATGTTCTGCAATAATTTTTGTCGCACCGTTGGCAATTGCTTGTTCAATATAATCATGTCCATCACGCGCTACGTTTGGGATGGCAATAAATGTATCACCTGGTTTAACTGCTCGTGAATCTGTTTTTAAAGCTACTTCCACTTTACTTCACCTCATTTAGTTCTATTATAGTATAAATAAGTCTTTGAAAAAAGAAAAAGGATAGAAAATTTACTTATTTTCTATCCTTATAACTACTTAGTCAATATATCCAACGCATTATTTATATAACTTTAGCGATTTCTAAGATATTTAATAAATTGAATAACTGGTAAATTTGCTAAAGCAAGACCATATACTATCATTAATTGTTTAATATTTAATGTTTGAACTTTAAACATTGATTGTAAAAGCGGCATTGTTAAAACAAGTGTAATTAAAATAAAGCCGACTAAAAATGCACCTTGCAAATATTTATTATTAAAAAATGATTTTTTAAATAATACTGGTGATTTAGATTTACAGTTATAACCATGGACTAGTCTTGAAAGACATAATGTTCCAAATGCCATTGTACTAGCAAGTAATGCACTTTCTTGATAACCGATCATAAATCCAACCATCGTCATTACAGCAATAACAAAACCTTCAATTCCAACACTTGCTAAAAATGGTTTTGTTAAAATAGATTCATTCATTGGCCGTGGTTTTTCTTTCATAACACCTGCATTATGAGGTTCTAGCCCTAGTGCAATCGCTGGCAAACTATCAGTCAATAAGTTAATAAATAACAAGTGTACTGGAGCAAACGGTACTGGCAGAGCCATTATCGAAGCATACAAAACTGCTAATATTCCACCAAAGTTACCTGATAATAAAAACTGAATTGCATCTTTGATATTAGCATAAACATTTCGCCCATTTTCAACCGCTTTAATGATTGTTGCAAAATTATCGTCAGTTAAGACCATTGCAGCTGCATCTTTAGAAACTTCACTTCCGGTAATTCCCATTGCCACTCCAATATCTGCTTGCTTTAAAGCTGGTGCATCGTTAACACCATCACCTGTCATCGCTACAATATTACCCTTTTCTTGCCAAGCACGAACGATCCTTATTTTATGTTCCGGTGAAACTCGCGCATAAACTCGCTTATCTTCAACATATGTTTTTAGTTCTTCATCACTTAAACCATCAATTTCACTACCTTCAACAGCTTGTGAAATATCTGTTAAGATTCCAATTCTTTTCGCAATCGCAGCTGCAGTAATCTTGTGATCTCCGGTAATCATAATTGGAGTGATTCCCGCTTGGAGACATTCTGTTACTGCTGGTGCACTTTCAACTCGTGGGGGATCCATCATCGAAATCAGACCTAAGAAAATCAAATCATTTTCATCATCATAATCTAAACTTTTTTCAGCAGTTAATTTTTTATAAGTTATCGCTAGAACACGTAATCCATTTTGTGAGAATTCCATATTCATCGCTAAAATATCTTCTCTATCTTGTGCCGTTATTGGTACGATTTGATTATTTTTACGAACATATTTAATCCGTTCGATCAAAACATCAACTGCCCCTTTTGTAATCATCGTGTACCCATCTTTTAATAAATGAAGGGTTGACATCATTTTTCGATCACTGTCAAAAGGAATTTCACTTAAACGTGGATATACTGCCCGAACACGACTTGCTGGTACTCCTAAATGAGCGCTTAAATTAATTAATGCCGTTTCTGTTGGATCTCCGATTTCTTGACCATCAACATTTGATGAATCATTACATAAGATACTTAAACGCATCAAATCTTTATGCAAAGGAATACTTGGATCAATCTCACTAGCATCAATTCGTTTTCCTTCAATATAGTAATCTTCAACAGTCATCTTGTTTTGGGTCAATGTTCCAGTTTTATCAGAGCAGATAATAGAAACACTGCCCAATCCCTCAACTGCTTGTAATTTACGAATAATTGCTCCTTCTCGAGCCATCTTTTGAGTTCCAAAAGATAAAACGATTGTTACAATTGAACTTAATGCCTCAGGAATTGCAGCAACAGCTAGTGCGACAGCAAACATAAAGGCATCTCCAACATTACCACCTTGAAGGATATTAATACCAAATAACAATGCACAGAAAACCATTATTATAATTGATAGTTTTTTTCCAAAATTATCCAGATTAACTTGAAGTGGTGTCTTCTTTTCAGAAGTAGATTTCAATAATTGTGCAATTTTTCCTACTTCAGTTTCCATTCCAATTCCTGTTACTAAAAAATTACCACGTCCATAGGTAACAAAACTCCCGGAATAAACCATATTTGTGCGATCACCTAAAGCAACTTCTCCAGTGATTAGATCAGAGCTTTTTTCAACGGCAACACTTTCACCAGTCAAAGCACTTTCATCCACCTTCATACTAGCATTTTCTAAAATACGTCCATCTGCAGGAATAAAATCACCGGCTTCTAAATAAACCTCATCACCGATCGTTACTTCTTTACTGGGAATTTCAATAACTTTTCCATCTCGTAAGACTTTAGCACTTGGTGAAGATAATTCTTTTAAACTATTTAATGATTGTTCTGCTTTGACTGTTTGAACAGTTCCCAAAATAGCATTAATCGTAATAACGATTAAAATAACCAGCGTACTTTCGATATCACCTAATACTCCAGAAATAATAGCTGCAAAAATTAGAATAATTACTAAAAAATCTTTAAATTGTTCTAAGAAAATTACAGGTATACTCTTTCCTTTAGTTTCAATTAACTCATTTAAACCATACTTTTCTTGGTTAGCTTTAACTTGTTCATTAGTTAGTGGCTTTAATGAACCATTTACTCTTTTGCGGACCTCCGTCTTGGCCTCATTGTAGTATTCTTTCATTCATTTTCTCCTTTTCTCAACACAATAAAAGCGAGCCCTTTATTGCATACTTAAAATGCAATAAAAGTCTCGCTATTTCATTACGTTCCGGATGATTTAAAACCATCGTATTGACGAAATCGTAAACACATTGTGTTAGCTACTCCCTTTTATTAACCATAATATTATCCTCTACTCATTCGAAAGTCAATCTTTTTGTCGATATAAAACAATCTTTAACGAATTCTTAACAATTTTAAGATTATAAGTTCCAGACGGATATGTTTCACCATCAATATTGACCTGCTGTCTTGTTTTTAATGTTAAATAAGGTAATTTTTGATGATAATAGAGCTTCCCTTGTTCAAGTTTGCCCGCTAATAGTAATGTTAAATAATAAGGTATGTATCGTTTGTGAAGACTTGAAACAAGATTAATATCAATCATTCCGTCATCAATTTGAGCTTCTTTACCGATTTTAAAACCACCTCCAAAATATTTTCCATTACAAAAAGCCCCGACGATTAAATTCCCTTCATAAAATTTTTTACCATCTTGGAATAAAGCGGTTGGAAACAAACAATACTGAGTTATTCGCCGAACTAATACACTGGCATATTGCAAAGAACGAGGAAGATATTTTATTTGACTATATTTATGAACATTATTTGCAATATCGCTATCAAAAGCACAGCATAAAACATTAATACAATAAATATCATTAGCTTTAATCAAATCAATTTCTGATGCCGCTAACGATAATGATTTCTTTAATAACTTTTCTGGATCATTTTCATCAGCAATCGTACGGACAAAATCATTTCCTGTTCCTGTTGGAATAACTACCAGTTCATTATCACTCCCCACAAGTCCCTGAACTATTTCATGAATCATTCCATCACCACCTACTGCGTAAATTCGGTAATTGCATCCACTATAACTTTTAGCTAAGAGAGTTGCATGGCGTGGATAATGTGTATATTTAATCTCATAACGATATCCCTGCATCACTTTAACGATCATCGTTTCAATATTCTTATTATTTTGATCAGGTTTAATAATAAATATATGTTTCATTCTCTCACCTACTTTAGTATATTCTAACAAATTTTGATAAAAAACGTCATAACTATTATCATCTTTTTTTAAATGTGATAACATATGCTAAAGGAGATTGCTATGAAGAAAATATTACTCATCACTGTTGTGACATCACTAATTGGAGTAACCGGCTGTTCTAATAAAACAATTGCTGAAGATAAAGCTAAAAAAATCGCATTGAATGACGCTGAAGTCAGTGAAGCAAATATTACTTTTACGATTCAAGGTAAAGATCAAAATGGATATCACTATTTGTTTGAAGATGATAATTACACTTATGAATATGAAATTGATATTCATGATGGAACAATTGAGAATAAAGAAATCTTAGTTAAAGAATTTTCTCCTCTCAATGATTATGATAAGATCATCAGTAGTGATGAAGCTAAAACAATTAGCTTAAATTATTTTAATTTCACTGAATCAGATATTAGTAACTTAAACATTGAGTTAGATAATGACAGTAGCAATATCTACTATAACATCAGTTTTACTAAAGATAAGCATCACTACTCCATCAATATTGAAGCTGTAAATGGGATTCCCACTAATGCTAAAACAACAAAAAGCTCTTAGATTTACTAAAGAGCTTTTTTATTCATATCATCATGATACATCCGATAACTAGCCAAACCATCCTGCTTAGCTTTGTATAAAGCAATATCGGCCTTTTTATAAAGATTATTGAATGTCGTACCATACAAAGGGATCATCACAAACCCAATCGATAATGGAGCCATAATTTGGTACTCCTCAATCAAATATGGTATTTTCATTTGTCTTGTGACATCTTCTAATTTCATTCGGATTGATATTTCATCGATATTGCGACATAGAATCATAAATTCATCGCCTCCGAGTCGACACAAGATATCATCATTTCTAAACATCTCTTTTAATCGTTTAGCAGTTTTAGTAATTATTTTATCACCAATAGCATGACCGTAATTATCATTAATTTCTTTAAAATCATTCATATCCAGCATCAATAATGCTCCGCACGTCATTTCGTTACTAAGCAAGATCTGATTGATTTCATTAATAGCTTTAGACCGATTATATAATCCTGTCAAACCATCATGTTCTGCTTTATTTTTCAAAGCCAATTCTTGCCGTTTTTGTTTATCAATATCAATGACATATAAATAGCAAAAAATATCTTTATTTTCCTGCAGATCAAGAATATGATAAGTTGCCTCCATCCAAGAATACTCACCATCAACATATCGTTTATACACCACAGAATTAGTTGTAGTACCTTGTTGATAGCGAGTGAGAATTGCCTCTAATCCTAAGACTTCTTTAACTTTATCCTGATATTCTTTTTGAATAATCTTTTCAGTTATGCTATTGATATAGCTGCTATAACTGCTGTTTATAAAACTTAAATCATCCTCCTGTATATTAGTATTAATAATTCGATTTTGACTTAAATTAATTGACAACTCATAAAAAGATTTTTCTTGTAATGCTTCTAATGTTTTAGCATTTTCTAAATATTTTTGAAATGATGATTTCTCAAGAGTAACATCTTTAAAATAACCTACTAATTTCAAAGGACGGTCACCGTAATCATAAATAGTTTCTCCGACTACTTTGATCCAAATAATTTTACTATTAAGCGTAAGCGGTAATTCATAACTAAATTTATTCTGTACTGTTTGAGCAATCAGCTGTTCCCTTATTTTTTCTTTAGTTTGTTCATTCATTACTTCAATATTATTGATTTTATTTAAATAATTATCAATAATAATATCTTCATTCCTTGGAAGATCTAATATTTGATAAATAAAACTATCTCTCTCTAAATTCATTAAAATCAGCTGCTTTGTTTGATAATCATACTGCCAAATATTTAGATTTGCCATTTTTATAACGCGATCAAGAATTTGTGATGACAGCCAAATCTCCTCTTCTTTTTGTTTCATTGATGTTACATCATTTAATACACACAAATATGTTCGATAACCATTTTCAGTATTTAAATATTTTGTTTTGGAATCCATCCACAATGTTGTTTGTTCCAATTCAAATCGATAAATCGCATTGTAATCTTCTTTATTATCTACCGCTTTGATATAGTCATCTTTAATTGCTGCATAATCATTTTTATTGATCAATCCGCAGTTTCCACCTTTTTTCATTGCTTCGATACACGATTGTTTTGTATATCCATATTTTTCTAAAATACCGATTGAAATCATATTTATTTCTGGATTTTCAAAATTTGGAAGAGCATCTCTCAAACGAATTAAAAAGACTACGGTCATAGTATTATCAATAACTAACTGATTATTTTTTCGTGCATTTACTACCTCGGTAATATTAATAAAGTCACCATAAAAATATGGTCTTCCAGCCTTGTCTTCATAATAACTTGCAATCATTTGAATATAAGCAATACTCCCATTTTTATGTTGAACACGATAGATAACATCTAATGGTCTTTTTTCCCTATAGGCTGCCTCAAATGCTTCATTAACGTAATCAATATCACGTTTATCAATTAAATCATAGCTCCGCTTTGTCAGCTGACAATATTCTTCTTTACAATAACCTAACGATGTTGATAAATTACTGCTAAAAAATTCAATATGATTAGGTGTCATCATAAAAATATCTCCAGGCGAATTATTTACTACTGCCTCCAGATGATTTTTTAGTTCTACACGTTCGGTTATATTAATAACGATTCCACGCCAAATCAGGTTTCCTTGATGAGCAACAAGTTCTAATTGATTAGTTACCCACATATATCCTGTACTACTATTAATTCGATACATCAAATTAATCGATGTACTCTTACCTGTTAATTTATCAGTAATCTTATGACGATCATCAGGATGAATCAATTGTACTAATTGATTGTTATAGCTAGTAATAATTTCCACTTGGCTAAAACCAACAATATTTAAAAAACTTTCACTAAGATAGTCAAATTCTAATTGGCTGTTGTTTTTACAATGAAAATATCCACCTAACGTACATTCATTTAAAAATGAAAGTTGTTGTTTTTGTTTTATTAACTGTTGATTAATTTTTTCTAACTCGATTTTTGATGACATTGTTTCATTAATATCTACAATCGCGCAGATATAAGCTAATAGTCCGTCTTTAGCTTTAACGATTCGCCCTTTTTCTTGAACCCAAAGCCAAGTCTGATCTTTTTTCATAATTCGATATCGAACGGTATATTCAAATCCTTCATCTTCTTCTAATCCAATGGCTGCATATACTGTTTGATGATCTTCAGGATGAATAATGTTAATAATTTGCCCTTTACAAAAAAGATTAAACTCTTCCATTGTAGTAAGGTTAAGTAGACTCAACATTTCCCGATTAATAAAATAAATCGGCAATTCCTTGGTACGATAACATCCTAAAATTCCCGCAGGAACTACTTTTGAAAACATCGAAACTGCTGTTTGACTATCTTGATAATTTAAATAATCTTCTACAGCCGTATCTTCAGGAAAACCTAACAATTGATTGATTGTTTGTTTTGATGCTTTAAGCTCTTGTTCTTGCAAATTATTTTTTGTAACATCGTTCATAGCACCATAAAAAATCAGACTTTTATCTTGTTTTCGTAAGAAAAAAACTCTTAAACTTATCCATGAAACTTTTCCTTTTAATGAATAATAACGAATCGTAGCTTCACTACCACTTATTGGGTTTTGATAAGCTTGATCAAATAAACTAATAAATTCATTTTGATCATCCGGATGTACAAATTCAATTATTCTATCTCGAATATTTTCAAAATCCGCTGGATTAATTTTAGTAATATGATAAAAAATATCATTTACTTTAATTATCGATATTTTATCCTCTGAAACTTGATAAAAAGCAATCCCGCCTAAAATATTATTTAACATTGCTTCACTTGATATATCATTAATAAAAATATCTTGTAATCTAACTTGATCAACCTGCTTTAACATTATCCCTCGATAATCAACAAGGTCAGAATTACTGATAATAGCTTCAAATTCCTGAACTGATAAAGGAGGATAAAAATAATATCCTTGACCATAGATACAGCCTAATTCATTCAACAAATCAATTTGCTGTTTTGTCTCCACACCTTCTGCGATTACTCGTAAACCCATCAATTTAGCCATTTTTACAATTGCCTCTAAAATTCCAATCCCACGCCCAATACTGTCTTCACGTAATTCGAGAAATTTCATATCAATTTTTAAAATATCAACATTTACATCTTTAAGCATATTCAATGAAGAATAACCACTTCCAAAATCATCCATTAGTACAGTAAATCCAGCTAGTCTAAAATCATCTACCACTTTTGAAATAATTTCATAATCACTCGCATATGAGCTCTCAGTAATCTCAATTTCAATTAAATTTACAGGTAGTTTATATTCAGCTACGAGTTCTTTAAATGTTTTTACTACATCAATTGCATAAATATCTGTTCTAGAAACATTAACGGATACTGGTACACCTTGATTTCCTTGATCAAGCCAATTACTCAACAAACGGCAAGTTTCTTGCCAGACAAATAAATCCAAATTTACAATAAATCCATTTTTTTCTAAAATAAAAACAAAATCCCCTGGTGAAATTATTCCCTTGGTTGGATGATTCCATCGCACTAATGCTTCAACACCTACAATTTTTCCATTCAACATATTACATTTTGGTTGGAAATATACCATAAATTCATGGTTATAAAGGGCTTGTTGGGTATCCATTAAAATACTTTGGCTATATTCAAAATCTTGTCTTATATTGCTGTCATAGTAAGCAATTTGTTTTGTATAATTTTCTTTTATTGAACTTAAAGCGATTAAAGCCCGATCATACATTGCTGCAACGTATTCACCATCAATTACAATATAAATTCCAAATTTTGGAAAGAAACCTGGATTAACAGTTACTACTTTTATATGGGCGATTAAATCAGTCAATAATTTATCAATCAATGGTCGTTCATTTGGCATAATGACAACAAAATCATCACCACCAAAATATCCTGCTACTGTTTTAAATTCATTTTGTATCTTTTGTAATTCTAGGCCAATTTGCCCTAATATTTTATTTCCCATTTGACGACCATACCAGTCATTAAATAATTTAAAATGCTCAATATCTATCGCAATCAAACAATAGTTATCATTACCTCCTTCTTCTAATAAAAATCTTGCCGCTTTCAAAAAACTATGCTCATTTAATAAACCGGTTGTTTGATCATATTCCTTATAGTTTGTACTTTCAACATTTATCGGAGTTAATCCCCCATCTTGAAAAAGGCACATGTAAACAGTATCACTAAATTGTCCTTTACTTATTGCAATCAAAATACCATTGATCCAACTGTATTCACCATTATTTAAAAGTCTCCTAAACCTTCCCATAACTGGCTTAAAATCCCCATGATTATTTTTCATTTTATTAAATAACTGCAAAAAATCATTTTGATCATGTGGATGAATAATTTTCTGAGCGATTTCTCTGATTTGCTTACTAAAACTACCTGATAATGCTGGAATAATATATTTATCTTTACGATAAAATAAAATATTATAAGTATCTCTTGTAAGATTAATTTCTACTAATTCATCATATAATGCTGATTCTAATACAGGACTTACAGAATTAATATTTACTCTTTCAAGTGTATAAATATAGCTGGCTTGATCATTGATTATAAAGTCCTCTTTGATAACTTTAAAATCTGTCTTTTGAATTGTATGATAAGATACTTTATTTATCTCATTTATTACAGCATCCCCTAGTTTTGTTTTATAACCAATTTTTTCTTCATTAAATAAATTTTGATAAAAATCATTCATGTAGACTAGTTTATTATGACAATCAATGATACATACTGCTTTAGCACTAAGACTTACCATACATAATTACACCTACTTTCTCTTTATAACATTTAGGATATTTTACCATATTCTAAGTAATTAGTAGAGAAATTCTGTTAAATTCATCATCATTAGTTAATAATTCAACTGGTGATAAAATATGTTTTATCTATTTAATCTTTTTTTAGGTTTTATTTTTGTTTATCTTGATTTCAATAATATAGATAGCTGCTTGATTAAATATCTAACTATTTTTAATAATTTTCTTTACCTACTCGTTAAATCTGTAAATAAAACAGCTCTTCTAGCAAGTCTATTCACCTGCATTGCTGACTACTTTTTACTTTTCACTAATAATCAGCTTGCTGGAGTACTATGCTTTATCATTGTTCAAAGCAACTATATGAAGCTTTTAGATCAATATACTTTTTTTCCTTTTGTCGCAATACTCTTATGGCCTGTTAATCCTCTTATTGCTTTAGCGTCAAATTATGCATTACTAAGTTCACACAATCTTTATTACAGTTTTAAATCACGTTATCAATCAAAACATCAATATTATTTATTTATAGCAATTTTTCTTTTATTATGTTGTGATTTTTTTGTTGCACTTACTAATATCAATCTACCGGTCCCTGCTGTATTTAGAATTTTGATTTGGATTTTATACTTACCTAGTCAGTTATTCTTCAGTGCTAGTCAAATTATTTCAGAAAAATAGTTTTTTAATATTTATTTTTTAGAGTAATGATGATATAATCATCAAGTACTGTCCTCATAGTGAAATGGATATCACGTAACCCTCCGGAGGTTAAGTTGTAGGTTCGATTCCTACTGAGGATGCCATGAAGTCTATAAACCGCTTTCTAGAGCGGTTTTTATTTTATCCAAAATAATAAATATATTTTCAAATCTAGAAAAAAGACCCATTCAATAAATATCATACTATAACATAAAATTAAACAGACAAATATGATTTTGATAAGGAGAATATTATGAGAAGAAAAGATAGAGAGATTACAGATTTTAATGAAATCATTAACATTATTAAAAAATGTGATGTTTGTAGAATTGCCTTAAATGATAAAGATTTTCCCTATATTGTTCCACTCAACTTTGGATTGGATATCCAGGGAAAAGAAGTATATTTATATTTTCATTGTGCCATGGAAGGAAAAAAATTAGACTTGATTGCGAAAGATAACCGTGTAACATTTGAAATGGATTGTGATCACAATTTTATTCTTTATGAAGAAAGAATGAGCTGCACAATGGGATATGAAAGTGTTATTGGTCATGGTGTTATTGAAACTGTTCCCGACGAGAATAAATATGAATCATTAAAGATTCTAATGCGACAATATCATGCCGAAGATTTTAAATTTAATACCGATATGATGAGGGTTACAACTGTATTAAAAATGACAGTAATAGACATGGTTGGAAAAAGAAGAAATAATATACATTAAAATAATAGAAAAATATAGAATTCAAAAAGTATAAGTTAAAATAGTAAACTTATACTCTTTTACTTTGCTTGATAATAAATTTTCACCTATAAAAAAACTGAAAAGTTGTAGCATAGCTACAATCCTTCAGCTTTTAAAATACCATAAAATATATTAAAACAATAATTCCTAAAATGATTCGATACCAGCCAAATGCTTTGAAATCATGTTTTTTAATATAGCTCATTAAAAATTTGATCGTTAACATACTGACCACAAAAGCTACTAGCATTCCAATCACTAATAATAACAATTCTGCTGTTGTAAAAGCAAAACCAAATTTAACTAATTTCAATAAACTGGCTCCAAACATTACTGGAATTGCTAAAAAGAAAGTGAATTCTGCTGCAACAGTTCGACTAACTCCAATCAATAAAGCCCCAACGATCGTTGCTCCTGAGCGTGATGTACCAGGAAATACCGCAGCAATCAATTGAAAGATTCCAATGATCAAGGCTGTATTATAAGTAATTTCACTTAATGAATTGATTTTTGTTTCTTTACCTTTGTTGTAATTTTCAATGAAAATAAACAGAACCCCAAAAACAATCAATGCAATTGCAACTGTCAAAGGATTGTAAAACAACTCATTTAATTGATCATCAAACAAAAGACCTACTACAGCTGCTGGAAGGCATGCAAAAATAATTTTAAACCACATTGAAAAAGTATCCTTCTTTATTCTCCATCTATTTTTATAATCAAAAGGTATCAACTTTTTCCAATAAAGTACAACTACTGCCAAAATTGCTCCTAGCTGAATTACAACTAGAAACATTTCTAAAAAATCAGCACTAACATTTAATTTAATAAATTCATCAACTAGAATCATATGTCCAGTACTACTAATTGGTAGCCATTCAGTAATACCTTCAACAATTCCTAAAATAATAACTTTAATTAATTCAATAATTTCCATACTCTCCTCCACCAATTATACTAGTGCATTATAGCACTATCTTAACTAAATTACATTAAATATATTCTTAAGATTTTATTAATATGATAGAATATACGCAGAGGAAAAATGAAATGAAAAGAAATGTAAACATAATTGTCGTATTTAATCAAAATAAATCAAAAGTATTAATGTGTAAAAGAAAAAAAGCTCCTTTTAAAGGACTTTATAATTTTGTCGGAGGAAAAATCGAGCCAAATGAAGATCATCTTCAGGCAGCATATCGTGAATTAGCCGAGGAAACTAATATATCTAAAACAGATATTGAACTGATCCATTTTATGGATTTTACCTATTACCTTGATGATACTCTTCTAGAAACATATATTGGTACCCTTTCAACCAATGTTGATATTCACGGTGAAGAAAATCAGTTAGCCTGGATCAAGCTAACTGATGATTTTAAAGATCTTAATCGTTTTGCAGGAAATGGTAATATTTACCATATTCTCAAAGAAATATCACTAATGATGCCGTTCTAATGTATATCCTCGGCCACTAACTTCATCAACCGTTGCTACTACCATAAATGCAACAGGATCAATTAATTTAATCTGTTCTTTGATTTTGGTTAATTTAACCGGTGGAATAATTGTTAATAAGGTTTTAGTGTCAGTCTCATTAAAACCTTTTTGACTATATAAAGAAGTTACCCCAGCATCCGCTTCTTCAATAATCATTTTTTTGATCATTTCATGGCAGTCGCTAATTACTACTAATTGAACCATCTTAGAACCTTTTGTTAAAGTTTTATTCAACATAAATGATGTTACAAAAACAAGAACAATACTGTATAAGATTTTAGTTGGATTACTGAAGGTTGCTTGCATACATAAGATAATAAAATCAAATACGTTAACCATAATGAATACTGGAATTCCTAATTTTCTATTCAAGATAATCGCAATAATATCCATACCTCCAGATGATGCATCTGAACGGATCATTAATCCTACCCCAATTCCAACTAAGCAGCCTGCTAAAACGACTGCTAATAAAGTATCTTGACAATAATTATGGAAAATTGCATTGGTATTGAAAAATTCTAGCAAAACAGGAAAAGCAAATGTTGATATAAGTGTAGATAAAGCAAATTTTTTACCAATAAAGAATAATCCTAATAAAAATAATAAAACATTAATGATTCCTACGATAAGTGAAATATTTATCCCAGTATAATGATTAGTAACGATTCCTAGACCAGTTACTCCTCCAGAAATTAATTGATTTTCTAAAACCAGAGTACTTACCGCAAAAGCTACAAAAACATTTCCTAATATAATAGTTCCGATTCTTAATAATTTTCCTTTCATATTATCACCTCGGGGTATAAGATAGCATAATTATTTACCAAAGAATGTAACATATGCTACAATTAAGAAAAAAGGTGGAAAAAATATGAAAATAGCAGAAAATCTCTTTAATTACTTTAAAAATACAGGTACATTGATCAAATATCAGCCCAACGATATTATCTATATGCAAGAAGATTCAAGCAACAATCTTTATTTGATTTTAAAAGGACGTGTTCGTGTTTATTTAATTTCAAAAGACGGACAAGAAATCACTTTAGATATCATCGATAAAGGAAGAATCTTTGGCGAATCTTCATTTTTATTAAACACTTCAAGACCAGTTTGTGTTAGTGCTATTGATGAAGTTAAATTGATCTCTTGTAATCTTGAAAATTTGTATCCTGCCATTTTAGAATCAAAAGAACTAACTATAGCAATCATGCAGCTCTTATCTTCAACTAATGATCATCTTACTAACCAAGTAAAAAAAGCATATTTTTATAACCGCCATGAAAAAATTGCTGCTTTTTTATTAGAACAAAAGAAAAAGACTATCTCATACACACATGAAGAAATAGCCTCTTTAACAGGACTTAATCGCGTTACTGTTACTAAAATTCTCAATGATTTTTATCAAAAGGGCTGGATCGACCTAGCCTATCGTAAAATCATTATTGTTGACCATGATGAGTTAAGCAATTATCTAGATAAATAATCATATTTAAGCAATTGGCAATTTTCCGTTTGATAATAAAAAATATCATCGTTGCTCATCTCATTAAAATACGTATTAATTGCCCGACAAACAGCACCATGACACACTAATAAAACATTACTTTTGGTTGCCTGTTCTTTGATTTCATCAAGAAATTCATAGACCCGCTTGCATAATTCAATAAACGATTCACCATTAGGATACCGTATTGCTAAATTATGTTTATTAGCAATAAAACCAGGATCATCACGATGTACCCCCTCATAGATACCAAAATTAATTTCACTGATTCTCGGTTCAATAATCACTTCTAAACCTTCTACATTAGCATAGTCAGCAGTATCAATAGCACGTTGTAACGGTGATACATATAAAAAATCATATTTAATTGATTTTAATTGTCGACCCAATTCTTTGGCTTGTTCAATTCCATCTGTTGTCAAAGCGGCTGGACTAATTCCGCAAACTAAATCATTAACATTATAATTTGTCTGTCCGTGTCTCGTTACATAAAGACTCATTTCATTCACCTGCTTTACTTTTATCACTGTACTCACAATGATTTTTTCTTAACTAACGGTTATTCTACTACAAATAAGTCTCTTTATTCAACTAATTATAGTATATTCTTTTGATAAAACAAAAGAAAAGACAAGGCCCTTGCTTCCTTGTCTAAATCGCTAAAAAGTTTTTATTTTTTAAAAATCTACTTCGCTGTCATAATAGCAAGCTTTTAACAACTCAACCATTTCTTCTTGAGTTGGAATTCTTGGATTAGAACCTGTACAAGCATCTTCAATTGCTAGTGCTGCAATATTATCAACTCGTGCCAAGAATACATCTTCGCTAACAAAACCAGTATCTGCTGGTAATCCATCAGCTCCATAATGATTGATTGAATGTGGAATATTTAATTCATCATTCATTTTGCGTAAGTATGCAATTAATAAAGCTACTTTTTCATCATCACTATTTCCACCTAAATGCATATAATCAGCAATTACACCATAACGTTTTTTAGCTGTTTCATCTTTTGCATTAAAGGCAATAACTTTTGGCAAGTACATTGCATTTGCTGCCCCATGAATAATGTGACCACCTTGATCAACAAAAGCTGCACCAGTTTTATGTGCCATTGAATGCACGATTCCTAATAGCGCATTAGAGAATGCTTGTCCTGCTAAACATTGGGCATCATGCATATCGTCACGAGCACCCATATCTCCATTGTATGATTTAACTAAATTAGCTTGAATCATTTCAATGGCATGAATCGCTAATGGATCAGTGTAATTACAATTCGCAGTTGAAACATATGCCTCAATCGCATGCGTCATCGCATCCATACCAGTATGCGCAACTAGCTTAATTGGCATTGTTTCAGCTAAATCAGGATCAACAATTGCTACATCTGGTGTAATTTCAAAATCAGCAATTGGATATTTAATTCCTTTTTCATAATCTGTAATGATTGAGAATGCTGTTACTTCTGTAGCAGTTCCACTAGTTGATGGAATTGCACAAAAATGTGCTTTTTTTCTTAGTTTAGGAATACCAAAAACTTTACACATTTCTTCAAATGTAATTTCCGGATATTCATACTTAATCCACATTGCTTTAGCAGCATCGATTGGTGAACCACCACCCATAGCTACGATCCAATCAGGTTGGAACTCTTCCATGACTGCAGCACCTTTCATCACTGTTTCCACAGATGGATCAGGTTCAATCCCTTCAAATAGTTTTACTTGCATTCCAGCTTCTTCTAAATAAGCGATAGCACGATCAAGAAAACCATTTCTTTTCATACTTCCGCCACCGACACAAATAATCGCTTTTTTTCCTTCTAAAGATTTTAAAGCTTCTAACGAACCTTTTCCGTGATACAAATCTCTAGGTAATGTAAATCTTTGCATCAGACCACCTCCATAACCAAATTATAGCGCTTACATATTTAGTTATGAAGAGACAAAAAAGGAATAGCCCTATCCCTTTTTATGTATACCTAGATATTAATTTCTTTAATACTACACTTGATTGCTCTAATAAAGCCCTCATCTTCTTTCGACAAACGATATCCTTTTCTCGTAATCAACAGATCTTGATAACTCATTTTATTTTCTTGACACTCCTTAGTAACTAAATTAAAACGTCTTAAAACTTCTTGAGGAATCGGTGACACCCACATAAAAGTATGAGGTAGATGATTTAATAACTCAAATTGACTAGCCCGTTCATATACCGAAATTTCTTTTTTACTATGACGTGTTTCATCATTACGATTGGTTGCTACGATCGGTAATGATGGTAAAGCTGTATCCCCATGTGTAATTTCTATTTGGGTTTCTAGATCAGATAGATAAATAATCTCTTTAAATGATAACGGATTTTCATTTGAAAATAATAATTGATAATTAAATTGATATAGTTTTTCAAAATTTAGTTCCTTTGTTTCTAGTAAATGGAGAAAATAACTCTCTTCATCAATAGGAAAGCGAATTATTCCAATATTTGCTTCTCCTTCATAAACATCCTTGATTGTATCAAAAGAATTCGTTTCGCGATAATTAACCTTAATATTTTTATCATGAAAATTAATCATCGATAAATAATTAGTAAACGCATTAGCGACATAACTAGCCCGCGGTACACATATATCTAAATGAACAGACTTATCATCATATCCTTGATACATGGCTTCCATCTCTTCTACCTGCATAATGATACTTTTAGCTCGTTCAATAAATTCAGCACCTTTTTTTGTTGGAATAACTCCTTTTGAAGTTCGTTCAAAAATAATTATCTGCATATTTTCTTCCAGATCTTTAATTGTTTTACTTAAATGCGGCTGATTCATATATAAATTGCTGGCAGCTTTACTAATTGAGCCGGCTTTTGCAACTTCAATCACGTATTTTAAATGTAATAGATTCATCCCAATATCTCCTTAGTGATTATTTTAACATAGAAAAGATAAATTGTGTTTATATTCTAGCATATTTATCAAATATATATTTTTTTATCTATCGCTATAACTTACAAATATATGGTACTTTTGACTTAATTGTATTTAAAGCGCTTTCAAATTATGTTATAATTAAATCAAATGATAAAAAAGAAAGAGGTGTAAAAATGAAAAAGTTGAAACAAGAATATTTGGATAAAATTGACGAAATCGTTGCTAAGCACAAAGATGAAAAAGGTCCAATGAAACTTATGCTTCACGAGATTCAAAACGAATTAGGCTATATTCCTTTTGAAGCAATGGAAAAAATTTCTGAAACAATTGGTGTTCCAGTATCTAAAGTATACGGTGTAGTCACTTTCTATTCTCAATTTACAACTGAACCTAAAGGTAAACATGTTATCGCCGTATGTTTAGGAACAGCTTGTTATGTTAATGGTTCCCAAACTATTCTAGACTTACTTTGTGAAATGACGGGATGCGAAGTAAATTCTACTAGTCCTGATGGACTATTTTCAATTGATGCAACACGCTGCGTTGGTGCCTGTGGTCTTGCGCCAGTTGTCAGTGTTGACGGAATTGTTTTTGGATGTACTAAACAATTAGAAGATTTAAAAATGCTTGTCTTAGATTATTTGAAAGAAGAAGCCCCATGTTAGTTAAAGAGATTGTCGATATACTAAAAGCGAAGGAAATATATATTGATGATCAAGCAATCTATCAAAAAGACTATAAAAAGGGCTTCTCTTCTGATTTAATGTCAGATGCTCTAGCATTATTGAAAAACGAAACCGAAGAAGTATTATTTATTACTGGTCTAGCCAACGTACAATCTTTAAGGACAGCAGAAGTTTTAGATATTGATACAATTTTATTTGTTAGAGGAAAGCCACTAGACATGACAATTGTTGATATGGCTAAAAATCTTCATATTAATCTCTTCCAAACTGATGAAACAATGTTTGAAGCTTGCGGCAAGCTATACGAGGCAGGAATGCGACGATGATTAAAACTTATCAAGTAGAAAAAGATAATTATCAAGATGCCGGGAAAGCATCAAGTGATATCAAAAGGACTCTAAAAGCCCTAGGAATTGACCGAAAAATTCTAAAAGCAGTAGCGATTGCTTGCTATGAAGCTGAGATCAATATTGCAATTCATTCCGATGGAGGAACAGTTACTTTTGAAATTGATGATGACGGTATTGTTCATTTAGCTTTTGATGACATTGGTCCTGGGATTGAAGATTTAAACCTTGCTCAAACACCCGGTTATTCAACGGCCTCACCCAAAGCACGGGAATTAGGTTTTGGTGCCGGAATGGGTCTTTACAACATGAAAAGTGTGGCTTCTACCTTTGAAATTACTTCTTCAAATGAGGGAACCCACATCAAGATGACATTTTAATGAAGCAAGTTATTAGTTATTTAGGCAGTGGTTGTAAAAACTGCATTAAATGTGTTAAATCATGTCCTATGGATGCCATTTCAATTGTCAATGAACGAGTAATTATCGATGAAGATAAGTGTATTAATTGCGACATTTGTATTCAGGCATGTGACCAGAAAGTATTAAGAATTAAAAATATCGATCTTGAAAGCACCTTAAAAAAACATGATTACAATATTGCATTGATTCCTACTGCAATCTTATCTGATTTAAAAACATATGATGAGATAAAAAATATTGCTCATGCAATCAAGGAGTTTGGATTTGATGAAGTAGTTCAATATAGTGATATTGAAGGACTTTTATATAAACAGGGTTTAAAAGATAGTAAAAATGGTGAAGAAGTAATGTTAACATCATTTTGCCCGACAATTAATAAACTGATTATTAATGATTACCCTACTTTGATCGATCATTTACTACCATATGATTATCCTGTTGAGATTGCTGCTAAAAAATTACGGCAAAAATACGCACAGAAAGATATTGCTATCTATTCTTTATGTGAGTGTGTTGGAAAATTAACACTTGCTAGACAACCTTTTGGTAATGAAGATTCAAATATCGATTATGCCTTAAGTGTTTCACAAATGTTTCCACGGATAAATCAATTTAAAAATGATTCACAAGAAGAACTTGAAATCAATGAATATGGAGTAAAAAGTATTGTTGGTGATCTTTATGGAGATAAAAGACTTTCAGCAATCAGTGTTGAAGGATTATCACAAATTAGAAAAGCCTTGGATTTAATTGAATTTGATCAACTAAAACATGTAGATTTAATGGCATTATTTGCTTGTTTCCAAGGATGTATCGGCGGCTATTATTTATGGTCTAATCCTTTTGAAGGCTGCTTTAATATTGAAAGCATGATCGATGATTGTAATGGTAATTTAGCTTCGTTAGATAAAAAAGATTATATCAAAGCACATGAAATAACAAGTGGTAATGAAAAGAATTTCAAAGAACGCTTAGCTTGGTTTAATAAAGTAAATGCTATTTTAGAAACTTTACCTCAATATGATTGTGGCAGCTGTGGATTCGCAAATTGTCGCGGTCTAGCTTCACGAATTGCTAGTGGTGAGGTTGATGATTCATTATGTCGAGTAAAAAGAAGGTGATGGTATGAATATCAAAGAAATACTTCAACTAGAAATCAAACAAATAAACAAAGCACCTTTGACTAATATTGTTGAAAATGTATATATTGGAGATTTGTTAAGTTTTGTTATGGCAAATGGTAAGGAAGGTGCTTTATGGTTGACTGTCCAAAAACATTTAAATGTTGTAGCAGTAGCTGAATTAAATGATTTTGCTGGAATTATCTTTGTCCAAAATAGTTTTCCGGATGGAGATACCATCGCTAAAGCTGACGAATTAGAAATTCCGTTATTTATTAGTCAGCTTGATGCTTATCATCTTTGTAAACAATTAATTTCTTTAGGTCTTTAAAATGTATTACGATCTGCATATTCATTCAGCTCTCTCTCCTTGTGGCGATGATACTATGACAATCAATAACATTTTTAATATGTCTTATATTAAAGGTCTGGAATTAATTGCAATTACTGATCATAATTCTTTAAAACAACAAAACTACTTAGAAGAAATCATCAATCATGAAATCTTAAAAGGCAAGATTGATTATATCCATGGTGTTGAATTACAGAGTAAAGAAGAGATTCATATTCTCGCCTACTTTTTAAAAGACACCGATTTAAAACCGATTCAAGCATGGATCGACAGTTATTTAATAAAAGTTCCAAATAATCCCGATTATTATGGCAATCAATATATCTTTAATGTCAATGATGAAATTATCGATCATGAAGACAATTTATTGATCAGTTCCCTTGATCTAGATATATATCAAATCATTGAGACAATCCATTCTTTTAATGGAATAGCTGTTTTAGCTCATGTATTAGCTAAAAAATTTGGAATCTATGAGATATATCAAGGAATTCCCGATGATTTAGCTTATGATGGTATTGAAGTTGGTAATTTAAGGGAATTGAAAGAACTAAAAAAAAGATGCCCTTCTGTGCGTTGTGAACATGTCTTTTATAACAGCGATGCTCATAATTTAGAAGCTATCAATGAACCAGTCAATCAAATTAATAAAGATGATTTTTATCAACTGTGGAGGAAAATATAATGCAGGAAATCGCAATGAATATTCTCGATATTGCTTATAACTCAATAAAAGCTCAGGCTAATTTGATCAAGATCATTATTCACGATAGCAGTAAATTAAATATTATTAATATCCAAATTATTGATAATGGCATTGGGATGGACAAAACAACTATAAAAAATGTTATTGATCCATTCTATACAACAAGAACCACTAGAAAAGTCGGTCTTGGAGTCCCAATGTTTAAGGAAAACATTGAAGCTACTGGAGGAACCTTTAAAATCGAATCCGAAGTTGGAAAAGGTACTCATGTAACTGGTGAATTTATTAAAAATCATTTGGATACGCCACCAATGGGAAATATTGTTGAAACAATTATTACTTTAATTCAAGCTGATGAAAAAATTAATTATTTATTTAAATATACAAGTGATAAATTAGAATTTATTTTAGACACTCAAGAAATTAAAAAAATTCTTGAGGGTGTTCCAATTAATCAACCAGAGATAATTGTCTGGTTAAAAGAATATATAAAGGAGGGATTGCAACTATGAAATCCTTAGAAGATTTAAAAAAACTTCGTGATGCTGCTCAAAGCAACATGTCAATGCGAACAGATGAACAACAAAAATATCGGGTTGTCGTAGGAATGGCAACTTGCGGGATTGCAGCAGGAGCGCGTCCTGTTTTAAACACTTTAGTAGAAACTGTTGCCCAAGAAAAATTACCTGCAACAGTATTACAAACTGGATGTATTGGAATGTGCACTCTAGAACCAATCGTAGAAGTGTTTGATCGCGATGACAATAAAACAACATATGTATTAGTAGACTCTGCTAAAGCTAAAGAAATTGCTGAAAAACACTTAAAACATGATGAAATAATCGACGAGTATACTGTCGGACATTATAAGAAATAGGAGGTTGTAAGATGCCAACAAAAAGAACCCAAGTGTTAGTTTGTGCTGGAACTGGTTGTACAATCGGTAATTCAGGTGAGCTAATCACGGAATTCGAAAAAGAAATCAAAGCTCTTGGGCTTGAAAAAGAAGTTGAAGTTTTAAGAACTGGTTGTTTAGGATTATGTGGAGTTGGTCCAAATATTTCTATCTATCCAGATAATATCATTTATAAAACTGTTCAGGTTTCTGATGTTAAAGAAATCGTTATGGAACACTTCTATAAAGGTCGTCCAGTTCATCGTTTAATGTTAAATGAATCTGATGAAGAAACAAAAGAGATTCATGATATAAATGATACTAAATTCTATAATAAACAAAAAAGAATCGCCCTTCATAATTGTGGTGTAATTGACCCAGAAAACATTAATGAATATATCGGGAAAGATGGCTACTTTGCCTTAGCTAAAGTAGTTAGCGAAATGACTCCACAAGAAGTCGTAGATGTAATTAAAGCTAGTGGATTACGCGGCCGTGGAGGTGGTGGATTCCCTGCTGGAGTTAAATGGCAATTTGCTTTAAATGAACCTGGTAAAGAAAAATATGTTATTTGTAACGCTGATGAAGGTGATCCTGGAGCATTTATGGATCGTTCAATTCTTGAGGGAAATCCCCACAGTGTTATTGAAGCAATGGCTATTGCCGCTTATGCAATTGGTGCTAACCATGGATATATTTATATTCGAGCTGAATATCCTATTGCCGTAGAACGTTTAAATACAGCTTTAGAGCAAGCACGTGAGCTAGGACTAATCGGTAAAAATATTTTTGAGAGTGGTTTTGATTTTGATTTAGAACTACGTTTAGGAGCTGGAGCCTTCGTTTGTGGTGAAGAAACAGCTTTGATTCAATCAATTGAAGGTGAACGGGGAATGCCTAATCCGAAACCACCATTTCCTGCCCATAAAGGGGTCTGGGGAAAACCAACTATTATTAACAACGTTGAAACATATGCCAATATTGCTCAAATTATTCAACATGGTGCTGAATGGTTTAGGAGCATTGGTACTGAAACATCACCTGGTACAAAAGTATTTGCCCTTGGAGGAAAAATTGTTAATACTGGATTAGTTGAAGTTCCAATGGGAACTACTTTACGTGAAGTAATTTATGAAATTGGTGGTGGCTGCCCAAATCACAAACGCTTTAAAGCAGTTCAAACAGGTGGTCCATCAGGTGGCTGTTTGACTGAAGAACAACTAGATACACCAATTGGTTTTGATGAATTAGTAAAACTTGGCTCAATGATGGGATCAGGTGGAATGATCGTTCTCGACGAAGACAACTGTATGGTCGATGTAGCCCGCTTCTATATGGATTTTATTGTTGATGAATCATGTGGTAAATGCACTCCTTGCCGTGTAGGAACCAAACGAATGCTAGAATTGCTTGAACAAATTTGTGACGGTAAAGGAACAATGGAAACTTTAGATGAACTTGAATTACTAGCTTCAACAATTCAAGATACTGCTCTATGCGGCTTAGGTCAAACTGCTCCTAACCCTGTACTTTCTACGATCCATCAATTTAGAGATGAATATATTGCACATATCGTTGATAAAAAATGTCCTGCTGGGGTATGTAAAGAATTATTACAATATGAAATCGATGAAGATAAATGTCGTAAGTGTGGTCTTTGTGCTAAACAATGTCCAGTTGGAGCAATCAGTGGTGAACTTGGAAAAGTTCCATATGTTATCGATCAAGAAAAATGTATTAAATGTGGTCAATGTATTAAAGCATGCCACTTTAATGTAATTGAAAGAAAGTAGGTGTAAGGAATGTCGAAAATAAAAATGACTATCAACAACCGTGAGGTAGAGGCATATGAAGGCCAAACAGTCTTGGAAGCAGCCAAAAATAACGGAATCCATATCCCTACTTTATGTTATTTAAAAGATGTTACAGGAACAGGTGCTTGCCGTGTTTGCCAAGTTGAAATCGAAGGTGCAAAAACATTATGCGCTGCCTGTGTTTATCCTGTTAGAGAAGGACTAGTAGTTAAAACTAATTCTCAACGAGCTTTAGATGCAAGACGCCGAGTCGTAGAATTAATTGTTTCTAACCACTCTAAAGATTGTCTATCTTGTATCCGTAATACAAACTGCGAATTACAACGACTTTGTCAAGAATTAGGAGTCCGCGAAGATGCTTTTGCTGGCGAAAAAACAGCTCCTACCTTTGATGAAGTTTCGCCTGGAATCGTTCGTAATACTTCAAAGTGTGTCCTTTGCGGCCGCTGCGTTGAAACATGTGCTAAAACCCAAGGTTTAGGAATCCTAGGCTTTATGAATCGTGGTTTCAAAACTAAAGTTGGTCCAGTTTATGATAAGAGTATGAATGATGTCAACTGTATGCAATGTGGACAATGTATCAATGTTTGTCCAGTTGGAGCGTTACAAGAAAAAGAAGAAGTCCATAATGTTATTGCGGCTTTAAATGACGACAGTAAACATGTTGTAGTGCAAACTGCACCAGCAGTTAGAGCCAGTTTAGGCGAAGAATTTGGAATGCCAATAGGAACTAGAGTAACTGGTAAAATGGTCCATGCCTTAAAATTAATGGGCTTTGATAGAGTATATGACACAAATTTTGGTGCAGATTTGACCATAATGGAAGAAGGATACGAGTTTATCCATCGTATCAGCAATGATGGAGTTTTACCAATGATTACATCTTGTAGTCCTGGATGGGTAAACTATATTGAACACGAATATCCTGAATTATTAGATCATTTATCAAGTTGTAAATCACCACATATGATGCTAGGTTCAATGATTAAATCTTATTATGCAAAAGAAAATAACCTTGATCCAAAAGATATCTATGTTGTTTCTATTATGCCTTGTGTTGCTAAAAAAGGTGAAAAAGAACGTGAAGAAAACTTAACTGATGGTTTAAAAGATGTTGATGCTGTATTAACAACTAGAGAGTTAGGTAAATTAATTAAAATGTTTGGGATTAATTTCCGTGATTTGAAAGACGAAGATTTTGATCAAGACATGTTCGGTGAATACACAGGTGCCGGAGTTATCTTTGGTGCCAGTGGTGGTGTAATGGAAGCTGCCTTAAGAACTGTAACTGATGTTTTAACAAAAGAAGACTTAACTAATTTAGACTATCATGCAGTTCGTGGTGAAGAAGGAGTCAAAGAAGCTAGTTTAAAAATTGGTGATATGACAGTAAATGTTGCAGTTGCCCATAGTATGGTTCTAGCTAAACCTTTACTCGAAGAAATTAAAAACGGTACATCTAAATATCATTTCATTGAAATCATGGGATGTCCTGGCGGATGTGTTAACGGTGGTGGTCAATCATATGTTAATGCTTTAACTCGTAATAGCGGTTTTGACTGGAAACAAGCTCGTGCTAAAGCGTTGTATGATGAAGACTTAGCATTACCTGTTAGAAAATCCCATAAGAATTCACAAATTCAAAAATTATATGCTGATTTCTTAGGTGAACCAAACAGCGAAAAAGCACATCATTTATTACACACACATTATACAAGAAAAGAACGGTTTAAATAATTATCGTTAGGGGGGAATATATGAAGAAAATAATTAAATATTTATTATGTTTAATGATGATATTCACGATGATTGGGTGTTCAAATACAGAAACTAAAGATAAATCCAATACAGTTAAAATACTATGTCCTGCGGGAGCTCCGTCACTTGCCTTTGTCAGTGAGTATGAAAATATCAGTAAAAAAGGAAAAATAGATTTTGTTGATGGTAGCGATCAGCTTGTTGCTGAATTATCAAAAAATAGCAGTGATTACGATATTATTGTTGCCCCAATTAATTTAGGTGCTAAATTGATTGCTAGCGAACAAACCGATTATCGTATTCAAGGGGTTATTACCTGGGGTAATTTATACTATATTGGAACTAGTAACGAAGCATTAAATCAGACTGGCGAACTGGGTTTATTCGGTGAAGGTGCAGTTCCTCAAAAAATCGTTGATACTGTAAAAATTAATACTTCATTGACTCCTAAGTACTATCAATCAGCAACATTAGTACAACAACAATTATTATCGGGCAACATTCAAGTTGGAATGTTAGCTGAACCACTTGCAAGTGCAACGATTGCTAAAGCTAAACAAGCAGGAATTGAACTTTCAATTATTGCTGATTTACAAAAAGAATACGGTAAAGATGGTTATCCTCAAGCCGCTATCTTTGTTAAAGAAAATAACAACTATGATGAACTATTTGAAGCAATCGATCAGTTCACTAATAATGATTACAATGGATTAAAAGACTATCTAGAAAAAATTGGTATCGAGACATTGAGTTTGCCAAGTGTTGAAATTACAGTTAAATCTATCGATCGTCAAAATGTCCATTATAAAAAAGCTAGTGAATGTTCTGAACAAATTAAAGACTTCTTAAAATTATTTAACATTGATTATAATAAAAATATGTTAAGTTCATGAGACGTAAAATAATTACTTTAATATTAATTATTGGTTTATGGCAAGGTTTTGCTTTATCAATTGATAAAGCAGTAATCTTGCCTTTACCACTTGTAGTCTTTAACCAAATGTTCAACCTAGCAACTAGTCAATCCTTCTATATCGCAATTGGAGCAACTTTATCACGTGTTGCTTTAAGTTTCTTTTTAGCTTTAATAGTTGGGACCATCTTAGGCGTTTTTAGTGGCTTGTTTAAAAGTGTTAATGAATACTTAGCTCCAATTTTCTCATTCTTACAAACTATCCCTCAAATTGCCTATATTTTAATTTTATTGGTATGGTTTAAAAGTCTGACTGCATTGATCATCATTGTTTTATTGATGATTTTGCCAGTATTTTATAATAATGCTGTTAACGGTATTAAAAACATAAGTAACGATTTAAATGATGTTACGATTCTCTATCACCATCCATTTAAATTTAATCTAATTCATGTTTATCTCCCTTTAATCAAAGGGTATATCGTCTCAGCCGTTGAAACAGCTCTACCACAAAGTTTAAAGGTCGGTGTGATGGCTGAAATTTTTGTTTCCTCAAATCAAGGAATTGGTAAACAGTTGTATTTTGCTAGAGCACAAATTGATATGGTCAGTATTTTTGCCTGGACCATCTGGATGGTTATTATTATTATGTTAATTACATATTTTACTAATAAAATAATTAATAAAGATAAAAAGTAAAGAAGTCAAGCGATTTGCCATAACTAGCGCTAATCACACTTCTTTACTTTTTATCATCTACAATTATCTGATCTTTTCCACAACGTTTTCCTTTATATAAACGATCATCAGCACACTTTATCATAGTATTTAAATGCTTTGCTTTCATCGTATCTGAAATTCCAAAAGTCGTCGTTATCTTAATAACATTACCCTCATAAATGAAAGAGTGCTGCCTTAAGAGATTATTAAAACGTTCAATTACATAAGTAAGTTCTTCTTTATTTGTATTAAAACATAAGAAAACAAACTCTTCACCACCCCAACGACATATATCAATATCATCAGGTATCTTATCTTTCATCAAATTTGCTAAACTATGTAATACATAATCACCACATAAATGACCATAAGTATCGTTAATAATCTTATAATCATCAATGTCGCCTATTACAATATTACAATCTAAATTAGGAGATGAATTTAAACTATCAAATAGATAATGACGTGTTCTAAGTCCTGTTAACTGATCATTATCAGCTATTTCTTGTAAATTTTCATTTAATTTATCTATTGCTTTTGAAGAAACATCAGAAATAAAAACACTGTATATCATAACAATAAAACAACAAACTGCATTAAATATTGAAAGAGTTAAAATAATATTTTTATCAGAAATTATATATATTGGAGCATCTTGGGTTGAACTGATTATTCTAATAATAATATAAATAAACACTTCAATAATTGCACATAAATAAGCCCATCTTGAATTTTTAAATGGCCAAAAATATACTAGCGATACCATTGCTAATAAGTACAAGGGAAAACCACTTTCCCATCCAAGTGTAAAAACTGTAATTCCAACAAATGTGATAACCTCAAGATGTACCGATAATACTGCAGTTCGATAATAGCCTTTATTTATTATTACCAGCATGATTCCATAAAAAATAACACTAAACAGATTGTAAACTACTAAAAAATTAAAGTTTAATAAATAGAAAATACATAAATAGATTAGATGCATAATTAATGCTAAAGCTACAATTTGTAAATACACACTTCGTACATAGTTACTATGAGCAGCTTTCCCCTTTTCATTCATCTAATCACCTTCGTTCATCTCTATTATAGTAAATTTATACCATTTTTCATATATAAACTTAAAATAAAAAGGAACCTAATAATTTGGGTTCACTTCATATCTCTCATAGACGATATTCCTTTTTATTTTGTAGCTATTCTATAAGAACAGTTTAATGATTTCTTAAATATTTTTCTTTAATATATTCAATTGTTTCATCTAAATTAGAATTCGCCAAGCGTTCAAGCATATCTCTCAAGATTCTATCTGTATTTTCATTAATCACATAATAGTGATGCGTTTTATTATAATAATCAAGTGGTGCTTTAAAATTAAACTGAGTTCCTTGATAAACCATCGTTGCAGCAACACGGTCGCAAAACATTTCAACAACATAATTAATTGGCATTTCAATGGCGATAATTCCTTTGCTAGTAAAATCGATCCAATATTCCCAATGATGTTTATTACGTCCTTTGTGATGCAGCCAGGCACTGCTATAACCAATAGTATCACGTTCATTACTATTTGGTGATTTATAGCCCAAATAATATTTAGCACCTGTTACTAATTCAGTCCAAGAATATTTAGATAAATCATGTTTTAACCCTTGTTTATACAAACCAAATCTGAAACATAATTTCATTACATAAAATTTATGTTTTGTAATTGTTTTAAAATGCTTAAACAGTTTCATTTAATTCACTTTCTGCCTTTGAAATATCGTCACTAGTATCTTCACGATATCGTGTAGCAAATATATCCTCTTGTTCATCCACTTCAACAATGTCAGCTAGATCTGGTAATTCTTCAAGTGTTGTTAAACCAAAAGTATCCATGAACTCATCAGTTACACCATACAAAATAGGCATTCCCGGAGTATCCTCTCGCCCAACCTCTTTGATCAAGGCTTTAGCTACGAGCTTACGAATCATTGCATCGCATCCAACTCCACGAATATCTTCAACTCCAGCCCGTGTAATGGGCTGATTATAAGCAATAATTGCTAATGTCTCTAAAGCAGCATTCGATAAACTAGCACTGCTTTGTTCGACCATCTTTTGATAATAAATAAAGTAATCAGCATTAGTAGCTAATTTATAACGTCCGCCAAAATTAACTAGAACAATCCCCTTTAAAGCTTTATTCCCATAAATTTCTGTAAATTGATCCATTAATAGCGTTGCTTCTTTTTTACTTATTTCTAATACTCCGGCTACTTGTTTAATATCAACACCATCATCACCAGCTAGATACAACATACCCTCAATAATATCTAAATAATTATTTTGTTCCATTAAACTTTCCCCTCTACATATATTTCTTCAAATAACCCATCTTGAATAATCTCTACTTCTTTATCTTTAGCTAAAACTAATATTGAAATAAAAGTTACAATAAAATAGAAACGGTCATGACGGTCAAATAATTCCTCAAATTTAACTTTCTTATTTACTCTTGTTTTAAAATAATTTCGTATTTGAGCTGTTCTTTCATCAATTGAAATATCTTTTTTAGCAATATGTGTATCCAGTGGTTTCATCATTGCTTTTCGCTGAAACATTTTTTGCATTGCTTTCATTAAATCATAAACTTCTAATCCTTCAGGAATCATTGAACTAGTATCCACAACATACTCGTCCATTGACTCTGCCGGTTTAATAATAACTGTTTGACGCTGTTCATATTTATCACGAATTTCATCTAAAACATCTTTATAACGCTTATACTCGATTAGTCGTTTGATCAAAGCTTCACGAGGGTCTTCTTGATATTCATCATTAATTGTCACCTTTTCTTTAGGAATCAGCATCTTACTTTTCATTTCAATCAAATCTGCCGCCATCACTAAATACTCTGACATGATTTCTAATTTAGAAGGATCCATAGCATGAATATATTGCAAATATTGATCTGCAATCAAAGACAATTCTAATTTTTCTAAGTCCATTTCTTTTTCCTTGATCAAATGTAGTAATAAATCTAATGGACCTTGAAAATCTTCAATTATTACTTGATATTCCACTATCGATACCTCCTTCACTTCGATTACGCATTTGTTATTATAACATATATATTATTGCTTTAGAAGTATTCTTTTAGGACCATAACAAACAAAAAAACTATAGCGTTTAAATCACGTTATAGTCTATTATGAGCCTCTTTTCGTCTTGGGCTTACGAATAATAAAATTAAGCATTTCTTTGCCATCAAAAGGATATAGAGGATATAAATAAGATACCCCAAATGGTTTTAAAGATACTAAATAACCAATTAAGATCACATGATAAATGACAAAACCGATCCATCCTAAAAAACCAACAAAAATAATTAAAAATATTTTTAAATATTTATTAGTAAGCGATAGCTCATAGTTAGGGGTTGCAAAACCACCGACATCACCAATTGCACAGAATAATAAAATTTCTTCACTAAAAATTCCTAAATCAATTGCAAACTGTCCTAATAATACAGCGGCAATCATCCCCATCGCATTTGACAAAGAGGTAGGAGTATGAATCGTAGCAATCCGTAACAACTCAATCGCTAATTCAACAAGCAAGACTTGTCCTAAAAAGACTAGATCAATAGTCCCCTTACTTGTCAATAGTAGCCATAAAGGTACTAAATAAATAGAAATTAATACTGCACTACAACGAATTAATCGTATAAAAGTCCCAATGATTGGTGTTTGACGATGCTCCTCAACATGCTCCAATATTTCAAATAATGTGGTCGGCAACATCATTACTGAAGACGATGTATCGCAAATAATAGCAATATGACCATGAAGGATATGCGTAGCTACTACATCCGGGCGTTCACTATATCGAACAAGTGGAAATGGATTATATCCTTGATCTAAGATCATCTCTTCAACGGCACGATCAGACATGACCAAATCTTCATTTTTAATTTCTTTTATACGTTGTAATACTGTTTCCAGCATAGTTTGATCAACTGTGCTATCTAAATAACATAAACAAACATCTAAGGGATTATTTTTCCCAATCGTCTGTTTATTCATAACTAGATCAATCGTACGAATTCGTCGGCGAATCAAACCCGCACAAGTCAGCATCGATTCATTAAAACCATCTTTAGAGCCTCTGACGCTTTTTTCTGTCTCGGGTTCTTCTACAGAACGACTAGGAAAGTGACGAGTATCTAAAACATAAGTTTTATCGCGATAACTAATCATTGCACAACCAGTTAACATTGAATACATGGCCTTTTGATAATCCGGTTCGTCTTTAACATCACCATTATTTAAGCAATCTTTTAATGTTTCACCACGATGGTTGGTAATCCCTTCAACTAAATAAGCAATTAGATCATCAGAGCAAAGACTAGAAACATAATTAATTGTAACTTTTTCATTTTCAAAATCAAGCGTTCGGGTATTTAAATCAAATGATGGATTGTTATTGATCATGATTTTGGCTTAGTACAAATTGCAACTAAAAAAGCAAATAAAATAGCACTACTAATACCCGCTGCGGTTAAATCAAAAATACCCATCGCTAATCCAAAAACGCCAAATTCTTTAGTTGCTGCAAGCGCTCCATGCATCAACGAATGACCAAAACTTGTGATTGGCAATAATGCTCCTGCATGAAATATTTCAACTAGTTTATCATAGATATGAAACAAATCTAAAAAAGCACCAATAACAACAAATAGACTCGTAATATGTCCAGGAGTTAATTTTGAATATTCATAAATCAACTGTGCAATTACACAGACAAAGCCACAAAAAATAAATGCTAATAGATAATTCATTATTCAACAACCTCCAAACTAAAGGCATGGGCAATACAAGGTATACTTTGTTTTTGATTAGTCATAACCGGTGACAATAATGCCCCTGTTGTAATCACTAAAACCCGCTTGTACTTATGTTTTAACATTTTCTGATAGATGTACCCAAATGCTACTAAAGCACTGCACGAAGGCCCACTCCCACCTTGATTAACATCTTGATCACTATCATATAATAGACAGCCGCAATCATCATACTCATTATAGGTAACACTATTTTCATTCATTAATTCCTTCATAATCGATTTCCCATAAGTTGATAAATCACCAGTAAGAATCAAATCATAATCAGTTCCTTGCCGGTTTAAATCTTTTAGATGATTAACTAATGTATCAAAGGCTGCTGGTGCCATTGCTCTTCCCATGTCATTAGGATCACTTTGGTTCATATCAATAACACGACCAATAGTTAATGCTTCTATTCTAACAGCGCTAGGATTATTATCAAGAATTACACTGACTGCACCTGTAGCTGTCGTTGTCATTGTTTCTTTACGTTGGACACCATATTCAATTGGATAACGAAATTGTCTTTCAGCGGTTGCATTATGGCTGCAAACAAAACAATTTGCGTTATGAATACAATGATTTTCAATTAACATTGAGGCTGTATTAATAACTAGCCCCATTGTTGCACAAGCACCATACATCGCCATAAATGGTCTTTGAAAATCTTTAGCAGTGTAATTACTGGCAGTGACTTGATTATTTAAATCTCCACCTAAAAAGACATTAATGTCATCTTTTTTCAACTTTCCTTTTTTTAAAGCATGACTAATCGCATCTTGAAGCATTGCCATTTCTGCTAATTCATAAGATTTATGTCCAAAATGAAAATCAGGGTAGTGTCTATCAAAATATTGACCTAACGGTCCATTAAATTCGTCAATCCCGCACGTTGTTCCTGTTGCTCTAACATAAACATTATTCAACTGCATTGAACTACCAGATAAGACTGATGACATAACGAATACCTCCTAACACAAACGAAGCAACAATCCCAAAAGTAATGACTGTTCCTCCTAATTTAAACATATTAGCTCCTATACCTGTTACTAAACCTTCGCTTTTAGCTTCTAAGGCACTAGAAGTCATACTATTAGCAAATCCAGTAATTGGGATAAAAGTTCCAGCTCCTGCCTTTTTTCCAATTCGATCATATATTCCCAATCCTGTCAAAATAGCAGCAGCCAAAACAATCGTAATAATCATCATTGGTGTTGCTTCTTTTTCACTCACATCAAAAATATACATGTAAAACTCTAAAATGCCTTGACCGACAGCACCGATAATGCCACCATAAATAAATGCACTTAAACAATGCTTCCCCACTTGTTTTTGGGGTTTTAAATCTTCAGCAATTTCATTATACTGTGATGTATTCATATTATTCACCTCACAATATTTTTTCCATATTAAAAAAAATTAAACAAAAAAGAGTCAAAACTGACTCTTATAGGCGTTTTAACACTCTTAAAACACTATATCCTAAAATGATATCTACTGGAATCATGATACATTCTTTAATGACTCGGATAAATAACGATAATGTAAATGGAATTCCATACATAACTTGTAACCAATAAGGCGTTAACATAAATGTAATTACCATTTCAACTAATACTACCGAAATCAACCACAGATTAAACAAATGATATTCCTGATCATTTAATTTCTTTTTATAATAACGCATAACAGTAAACAAGACACTTATCATCACAATACAAACCACACTAATTATTATTTTAAAATTAAGTGTAATGTCTACAACATTCTTAGAAATAACTACTTGATCTAAACTAAATACATAAAAGCAAGCCCCTATTCCTAAAAAAATTAAAATTACTTGGATTGCCTTTTCTAAATAATTCATATAATTTTCTTTAATCGTGGCAACTACAATGGATGGAATCAAACATTGTAATACCGCACTCAAAGTAAATCCTAAAAAAGGAAATCCCGTTGGTGTCACAATTAATCCAACTAAATCAACAGCAAGACCAATTATATAACAATATCCTGGTGCAAGCATTATCCCTGCTAAAAGCATTGGGATTACTTCAATTGAGATTTTTAGACTCTCAAAACCAAACAAAGGTATCATAATCGATAACCTTTTTAAAATAGCGGCTAAAACAATAAATAAAGCTGCTAATGTGAGTGATTTAGTATCACTCTTAATTGGAAATTTCCAAAATACAAAAATTCCAATTAAAACTAAAATAATTCCGCAAATAATTTGAATCATAACTTGATTGCTACTTATTTACAATCTTTCCTGCTTCAACCTCATTTCTAGTCCACAGGCGTTAATTCCGATCACTGACCGTACATGCGATTGCTACTAAAAAGTAGACTCCCCCTTTTTCTAAATTATATACAAGATTGTATACAATGGAAATAATACTACAAATTAGCAGACACTTCAACATATTTAATTATTCATCAACAAAGCCTAAGTACTCCTTTTTACAAATTACAAGCATATCATCACGTTTTATCCGTGTTTTACCATCAGGGATAATCATTTTATTATCACGTTTAATTAAGACTACTAAAAACTTATTACGAGGATTGATCATCGCTAGAGTACAATCGATCCAATGATGATGCTCTTCAATGTATTCCTCATCTAAATAAATATCATTTCCTTCGTAACCTGGTGCACACATAATCAATAGATCACCTTTTAAAACCCTTGTTGTCCCTTTAGGTAAGATCATCTGATTATCGCGAATAATTGTAGCAACTAACATATTAGTCGGCATTACAATATCAATTAATGTTTGATTTATCCATGGATGATCATCACTCAAATAAACTCGAATTAATTCAAATGAGCTATCATCACTATAATCATTAAATGTTTTCATTGTATCATTTTGATCATCTTCCACTTTGAGCCATTTTGCTACTAAAGGCAATAGACTCCCTTGAAATGTTATTGAAAGTAAAGCAACGAAAAAGACAATATGAAAAATGTCATTATTCGTATATGCAGGTGATACCACTGTCATGATTGCAAAAACAATCGAAGCCGCACCTCTTAAACCACACCAGGAAATAAACAATTGTTGTTTAAACGGTACTCTAAACGGCGTTAAACAGATAAATACCGTTAACGGACGCGCAACAAAAGTTAAAAATAGTGTAATTAGGATAGCAGAGCCTATTATATCGGGAATTTGTGACGGGAAAGACAATAAACCTAGTAAGAAAAACAACAAGATCTGCATCATATGAGAAATACTGTCAAAAAAATGAACTAGTGAAACTTTCTTTTTTAAACGACTATTTCCTAATATTATTCCAAATAGATAAACACTTAAAAAACCATTTCCATTCAGTGCTACTGGTAATGCATATGCTAACAATGCTAGAGCAGCTACAAAAATCGATTTTAAGCCAACTTCATTTAATTGAATCTTATCTAAATAATTTTTTGCTAAAAGACCAATTACTACACCACTAATAATCCCGAATATTATCTGACTAAAAATAAGCATATAAATATTAGTTTTCCCGCTTGATAAAAGGGTCAAAATAATAATTGTCAGCATATATGCTGTAGGATCATTACTTCCACTTTCCATTTCAAGCAATGGAGCAATACCTGCTTTTAGATTTAAACGCTTCATTCTTAAAATACTAAATACTGAAGCCGCATCAGTTGAAGCCATTACTGCTCCAATCAGCATCCCTTCAATTAAACTAGTGTGCAATACCCAATAACAAAATAAACCAACAAAGCCACAAGTTAAAATAACGCCAAGTGTCGACATTATCGTTGCTCTAATAAGTACCGGTTTAGCACTATTAAAATTCAAACAAAAACCACCATAAAACATAATATAAATTAATGCAAATGTACAAATTTGCTCACTTATAATAAAATCATCAAAGCTGATTTTAAACAAGCCATCACTTCCAAATACCATCCCCAACAAAATAAAAATCAATAAAGTTGGTACTCCAAATTTAGATGAAAGCCTTGTTGCAAGAATACACACAATTACTACTACTGCAATCAATAATAAAAATAACGTCATGTCATTCCTCCTATCTTTGTATTATTATATCATATCTAATTAAAAATAATAAATAAAACTCATTATGAAATTTTTTTAGCAAAAAAAGAATCAGTATTACCTGATTCTAACTTCTATCAATTATATATTCCCTTACCTTAGAGATGAAATATAACGATCCCGTTACAAATACTGTCCCCTCATGAGTAAAAGCCTTATCAATCGCTGTTTTAAAATTTGGCTCAATTTTAACATCAAAGCCATTTGCTAATGTCTTAGCATCACTAGCTCGAACATGTTCAAATTCACAAATAGTTATATCTTTAGTTAATTGTAACAATTTTTCAATCATATGTTTATAATCTTTATCCCGTAAAGCACTAAAGATTATTTTTATATTGTCATATTTTTTAGCACATTCATAGAAAGCATCAATTCCTTCTTTATTATGAGCACCATCTATAATAATCAAAGGTTCAATATTAATTATTTCAAATCTACCAGCCCAGCGAGCATTATACATTCCCTGAAGTAAATCATCATCACTAAAATCAACAAATTGATGTTCTTTTAAATATATCAGTGCTTCTAGTGCTAAAGCACTATTATTAATCTGATATAAAGCCGGTGTATCAAGAATAATATCATAATCACGATAATGATAACTAACATTATTCCCATCAATAATTTTAGTTATTGGTTTTAAAGTTATAAGCTCACTATGATGTTTTAAACAAACATCTCTAAATACAGCCAAACATTCTTCCTTTGTTTCCCCGGTTAAGTAATCAATTCCTTCTTTAACAATTCCAGCTTTATTTAAAGCAATACTTTGATAATCATGACCTAAATAATCAACGTGATCTAAACCAATATTAGTATTGATTGCTAATTTAGGCATAATGATATTCGTTGCATCCAATAAACCGCCTAATCCTACTTCAAATAACGCAAAATCGACATTCTGCTCAATAAAATACATAATTGCAATAAATACTTCAATTTCAAACATTGAGATTTCATATTTTAACCATAGTTCCACATATCGATTTGCATATCTAACCATTGTTTCTTCATCAATGAACTGGTCATTGATACGAATAATATCTAATCTTGAGTATAGTGCTGGTGAGGTAAATGTTGCAATCCTATATCCCGCCTGTTTTAAAACTTCTTTAATATAATTAGTAGTTGAACCCTTTCCATTTGTCCCACCAATATGAACACAGTCAAGAAATAACTGAGGATTTCCTATATCTTCCATATAATGTTTAAAATTATTAAGGCTGTATACCCGATCTTTTTGACTATTTATAAAATTAACTACCTCATCATAAGTATTAAAACGTTTATTGACTACCCTTTGTTTAAGCATTGGATAATATAATATACCATTTTTCTTAGTTAGATCACCGACCATTTTAAAACCTAAGTTTAAATAAAATCCTTTAGCCCCAATTCCAGAATTAACTTCAAGATCAGCTAAAGCCAAATTATCAATCAACTCAAATAATTTTGTTCCAATCCCATTTCCCTGATAATCATTATCAACAAATAATAAACTTAGATGTTTTCCCTGAGTAAGTGTAATAATCCCAATTATTTTTTTATTCTCTAAACATACATAAGTCAAATTTTGTTTATTACGATAAAATGTATCACAATTTACTTGATTAAAACTATTAATTCCCTCTTGATCAAAGTCTTTATAAATATCTTTTTTAGCTACTCGTGCAACTAATTCAATTGCTTCTTTTATTTCATTTTCTTTTAATATTCTATATTCCATATTCTCCACCTTAAAACATTATAGAATAAAAGAAGTGGCTAAGCCACTTCTTTTTTTAGAATTTTTCAAATTGATCAATATTTAAAACAAATACGGTTGCCCCACCAACTAAAACATCAACCATAATTGGTGTAAAGAATTCTCCCATCTCTGTTGGAGGAACAGTAGGTTCTTTTTCTACCCGTTTCTTTGAATGTGCTTTGATAATAGAAATACAGTCTTCTACTTTATCATCATTAGTTCCAACAAAAAATGTTGTATTTCCTTTTTTCAAAAATCCCCCAGTAGTAGATAATTTAGTTACGAAGTATCCGCCTTCAGTAAGAGCTCCTTGAACCGATGAGCTGTCATCTGAATTAACAATTGCGATTATAAGTTTCATATTAACTCCTCCTTATACTTCTTATACATATATTATACTACGATTTTTCAAAAGATAGTACAAATATAATAATTAAAGTATTTCATTATGTTGAATAGGTAAGAAGATAGATTCATATTCATTTAAAACATAAGAATCTGTCATCATTGATAAATAGTCAGCAACTATTAATGCTGGATCATTTTTACTATATGCCGGAGCCATCTTATTAACAAATGCTTTTATTTTACAATCATGATTATTAGGATCAGTTAATTCATCATAATAAACATGATATAACTGATTAATCATTCGGACTAATTTTGTATTTTCTTTTACTAGCACCGGATGTTGATGAACCCGATTGGATAAAAAATTCAATAAAGTTTTCAAAGCACTAAACACTTCATTAGAAAAGCGAAGATATGGCTTTCCATAACTATGAATAACAATATCTCCAATCAATCGATTTATCATTGATTTATTATCAAAACCTAAAATATCAGTTACCTCTTTAGGAAGATCAGACTGTTTAATGATTCCTACTTTAATTGCGTCTTCAATATCTTTACCAATATATGAGATAACATCTGACACCCGAACAACACAGCCTTCTAATGTCATTGGACGAATAATTAAGCTAGTATTCTTTTGGTGCCAACAATCTTCATATTCCTGCCAAAATTGCGCAATAGTTTTATCATAATCCGGCATATATTTTTTCGATAACATTTCACCGTTATGACACAGAATCGCATCTAACACTTGTAAAGAGACATTATAACCGATTCCATCGCGTTCAATAAAAAGAATATTCCGTACACTATTAGCATTATGGGCAAAATATCCAAATCCCTTTATCTGCAGAATTTTATCAAGAGCTTTTTCTCCAACATGTCCATATGGTGCATGGCCTAGATCATGTCCTAAAGCCGCCGCTTCAATCAAATCTTGATTTAAAGCAAGACCACGACCAATCTGACGAGCAATCCGACTCACCCATTGGACATGAATAGAACGCTTTGAAATATGAGCATTATTAAAAAAAGATAATGCTTGAGTTTTATCAACATATCGCTGATATGATTTACAATATAAAATTCGATCAATGTCTTCTTCAAACGGCCATCGGATATCAAATTCTTCACGATTTCTAATCGTCTGTTTTACTTTTATACAATCACGATTTTTAGTGGCATAGATAGAAAGCTGATCATCGGCCTCTTTAGTCATTCGTAATGCATTTTTTATGACTATTTCTTCTTTTTTCATTGGAACACCTCTCTATATTCTACACGATTTTTTCTTATTTATGCTACTTTCGCCAAAGTGATGGTGAAAACAAAAGCAGCATTGGGAAAAGTTCTAAACGTCCTGCCAGCATGTCGAAAGTTAAAACTATTTTAGAAACATCTGGCAACGAACCAAAATTACTTACTGGTCCAACAACATCTAAACCAGGACCGATATTATTTAAACAAGAAGCAATAGCTGAAAAAGCACTTTTAAAATCAAGATTAAGAAATGTTAAAATCAATAACGATAGAGCAAATATCGTAATATATACGACTAAATATGCATGAATCGTTCTGATTACATTATCTTCAACCGGCTGATTTTCAAATTCAACTGCACGAACGCTATGGGGATGTAATAATTTATGCAGTTCATTTCTTGCATTTTTAAAATAAATTACAATTCTTGATACCTTGATTCCACCACCAGTTGAGCCTGAACAAGCACCAACAAACATCAATGATAATAATATTACTTGTGAAAATACTGGCCATTGCCCATAGTCAGCAGTTACAAATCCTGTCGTCGTTATGATTGACCCAACCTGGAAACTTGAATAACGGAGTGCAGATAAGATTGAATCATATAATGGTAAAATATTAATCGTAATTAAAGCTATTGCAGCAACAATTATAATCAAATACCAGCGCAATTCTTCGCTTTTTAATACTTCCTTGATTCGCCCTAAAATGAAGAAATAAATCAAGTTAAAATTAATTCCAAATAAGATCATAAAAACAGTTATCACACCATCAATATAAGCACTATCATAAGCAGCGATACTTGCGTTTTTAATTCCAAACCCTCCTGTACCAGCGGTTCCAAAAGCATTCAAAATGCAATCAAATAACGGCATTCCGCCAAATAGTAAAAGAATTATTTCAATAACCGTCATAATTGCATAAATCACATATAAGATTCGTGCAGTTAATCGTACTTTAGAAACCAATTTTCCAACCACCGGTCCAGGAACCTCAGCTCGTAAAATATGTAATGAACGTCCTGAAGCAATCGGGATAAATGCGATTACAAACACAAGAATCCCCATTCCTCCAACCCAATGTGTAAAGCTTCGCCAAAATAAACTTGTATGGCTTAATGCCTCCACATTGGATAAAATCGAAGATCCGGTTGTTGTAAAACCCGATACAGTTTCAAACACCGCATCTACATATGAAGGTATCTCACCAGTTAAACAAAACGGAATGGCCCCTAATAATGATATCAATAACCAGCTCAATGCTACGATAGCAAAACCCTCACGAGCATAAATATTCTTTTTACGAGGAGCTTTTCTTGAAATTAGAATTCCTAAAGCCAGCATTATTATGCCAAGTATCGCATAATAAACCCCCTCTGTTTCTTGATAAATCAACGAGACAATTACTGGCATGAACATTAATAAACCGGTAATTGTTAATAACTTACCGATTGTAAAAACAATCATTTTTTTATTCATCCTGCTTATCTCCTTATAATATCATTTAGACTTTTCATTGTCTCACCACGAGAAATAATGACTAAATGATCCCCTAATTCAATCGTCGTATCCCCCTTAGGTACAATTGTTTCATTTTCTCGGGAAATAGCAGCAACTAACACATGATTCTTTAAATTCAAATCATTTAACGTCATTCCTAAAAAAGTTATTTTAGGTGTAGCGATAAATTCACTAGCTTCCACTTCACCATCTACAATCTTATATAAAGTTTTAACACTTGAATCATCATCTTTATTCATTTTTGCTCGAACATAACGAATTATTTGACCAGCAATAATTTTCTTTGGAGCTACGATACTATCAACCTTTAGACTATCCGCAAGACCTGTAAAACTCATCCGAGTAACTTTAGCAATAGTCTTTTTATGATAAATATTTTTAGCATACAAAGATAAAATTAAATTTTCTTCATCTAACCCTGTCAATGCTAAAAAAGCATCTGTTGTCTCTAAACCTTCTTCTAATAATACCTCTTCATCACTTCCATCCGCATTAATAACAGTAACAAACGGTAATTTTTTAGCAAGCACACGACAATGTTCAATATCCTTTTCAATGATTTTTACTTTTATTCCTTGAACCCCTAACTGTTTAGCTAAATAATAAGCAATCTTTCCTCCACCAACAATTAAAACATTTTTTATCCTATTTGTAACAATGCCAATATCTAAACAAAATCTTGATAAGTCTCGATGTGATCCTGTAATAAATAAATGATCACCTGGTTTAATAATATAATTACCATCTGGTATAATTACTTCTTCATTGTGACTTACAGCACATACTAAAATATTAGTCTTAGTAATACTATGTAATTGACTTAGCGGAATATCACGTAAATAACTATCTTCTTCTACATAAAATTCTGCCAATTCAACTTTTCCACGAGCAAAGGTATCAACCTTTACAGCCGAAGGAAATGATAATGATCTTCTAATCTCATTTGCTGCTTCTAATTCAGGATTAATAATCATTGAAAAACCTAACTGATTACGCATAAAATCACGTTGTTTAGAATAATCGGGATTTCTTACTCGAGCAATTGTATGGCGAGTCCCCATTTGTTTTGCCATTAATCCAGCTAAGATATTTAATTCATCCGATGCAGTAACACAAATAATCAAATTTGCTGTAGTTGCCCCTGCCTCCATCAAGATATCATAAGAACCACCATTACCTACAACTCCAATGACATCATATAAGTTTACTACATCTTCTATTTTTTGTGCATCCTGGTCAATCACAATAATATCATGATCCTCGTTGGACATATGCTTAATTAAAGTTTTTCCAACCTTACCAGCACCCAAAATTATAACATTCATAAAGAATAGCCTCCCTTGATAATAACCAAATTGTAGTCCATTTTCCTATATTTCTCAATAGGAATTCGGCAAATACATAAGAAGTTTACCAAATTGAAACATTTTTACAAGGACTTAATAAGTTCTTATAAGATTAACAATTTTTATATCATTTAATTTTAAAATAGATTTCTCATTTTCATTAACTATGATTCATTAGTATAAATTTAAATAACTTAGCCTATATTAGCCTTCGTAAACCATTTATAACAAAATAAAAAAGGACTAAATAAACTAAATCCTATAGATGACACTCCTCTTTATTTTGTGTCTTTTCTATAGGATTTAGTTTAAAAAGTGTCCTTATTTAGTCATATAATCGAATCTTTCCAGTTCTTTAGTCTTACCAATTACCAAGAAATGATCCCCATTTTGGATCACATATTCTGGAGCAACATCTAGAGAAAGATGATCTTCATCACCATGTTTGATTCCAATAATATTCATATTATAAACACGACGAATATTTAAATCAATAAAATTCTTTCCTACCCAATCAAGTGGTGCTTTAATTTCAACTACTGAATAATCTTCATCAAGTTCAACTAAGTCAACAATACTTTTTCTCAATAAACTCTTAGCTACTTTAAGTCCCATATCTTTTTCAGCACGAATAACTTTATTAGCCCCTACTTTTTCAAGAATTTTCATAAATTGTTTATTTTTAGCCTTGGCAATAACATATGGAACACCCAATTCTTTTAAATTCATAGTTGCTAAAACAGCTTCTTCCAAATGTGTTCCGATTGCAACAATAGCAACATCAATATCCTCAATACCGATAGCTCGCAGTTCTTCTTGATCAGTAACATTCGCTACAACTGCTTTCGTTACTTCATCAGCTACCCGCTCAACACATGATTCATCTTGATCAACAGCAATAACCTCACAGCCATATTCTGCCAATGTTGTTGCGACTGTTGAACCGAAAATTCCTAATCCTAATACTGCATATTGTTTACTATTCATCTTTATACCCTCTTTTTATCCTAATAAGATATTCCCATCAGGATACCTTACCTCTTTTTTACTTGCTTGCATATATGATTTTCTTGCAAAAGAAATCATCATTGTAATTGGTCCGATTCGACCAATATACATCAACATAATTATTACAATTTTACCGAAAACACTTAAATACGGTGTTAGTGAAGCACTTAATCCTACCGTTGCTCCTGCAGAAACAACCTCAAAACAAATATCAATAAATGGTGCCTGTTCGGTAATACTCAAAGCAAATATACTTAAAAATACAATTGCTAATGCCATAGAAATAATCGCAAATGAACGCACAATTAAACGTTTAGGAATTCTTCTTGAAAAAGCTGTTACTTCTTTGCGTCCATGATAAATATTGTATACTTCTAATACACCTATTGCAAACGTTACTGTTTTGATTCCTCCAGCAGTACCTGCAGGTGAACCACCAATAAACATCAATACACACATCATCAACTTCGTTGAAGGATGTAAACTTGCCATGTCAACTGAAGCAAACCCAGCCGTTCTAAGAGTTGCTGATTGAAAAAAAGAAATCTGTATTTGATCAAATAGAGGTAGTCCTCCAATTGTTTTGATATTATTAAATTCACACAAATAAAATAAAACAGCTCCTGCTAATAACAATACTACTGTTGCAATAATAACCAGTTTTGTATGTAATGAAAAACTTTTAAATAAATGTTTTTTACTAAATTTCGACCGTTTTCCATACTCTTTTTTTATACAATGAGCAACATCAAACCAAACAACAAATCCAAGACCACCCATTATAATCAAACCTGGAATAACCAAATTGATAATCAGATTATTTTGATATCCAATCAATGAGTTAGCTCCTAGCACATCAAATCCAGCATTACAAAATGCTGAAATCGAGTGAAAGATTGAATAATAAATTCCTTTCACGATTCCAAAATCAGGAATAAATACAAATGCTAGAATGATTGCACCTAACCCTTCAACAATAAATGTATATTTAATTACATTTTTTACAAACTTAGGCAGATCATTTAACGATGGCTGATTTAAAGCTTCTTGTAAAACCAACTTATTTGTAAGAGATATTTTCTTTTTGACCATTATTAATAATAAATTTAAAAAAGTCAAAAAACCTAACCCACCAATTTGAATTAAAATAATAATAACGATTTGTCCTAATATATTGAACTGTTCACTTGTTACTACAGGTACTAATCCTGTTACACAAGTTGCTGAAGTAGCAATAAATAAATTATTTAAATATGCTGTCGGTGTTGTATTATTACAAATTGGCAGCATTAACAAAACTGAACCAATTAAGATAACTGCTAAAAAGCTAATGGCAATCTGTCTTGTTGGTCGCATAGGATGGTGCTCATGATGCATCTTTAAAGTCGAGACCTTCATTTTTTATCCTCCTAAAAGAACAAGTGGTCAATTAATATTTTTGCGCCCATCACAATTAATATTAATCCACCGGCTAATTCTGCTTTACTCTTATATTTTTCACCAAATACATTACCAACTTTGACCCCAATTACACAAATAATAAAGGTAATAATTCCAATCATGCTTACTGAAAGCAATAATGACACATTAAAGAACGCAAAAGTAATGCCAACAGCTAGGGCATCTATGCTGGTAGCAATTGACAACATGATCAAATCCCCTAATCTCAAACTATCATCTTGACATTCATCATCATCACTTGATAATGCTTCTTTAATCATATTCGCCCCGATTAAAGCTAATAAGATAAAAGCAATCCAGTGATCAATAGCTGCAATCTTATTGGCAAATGTTGTTCCTAAAACATAACCTAATGCCGGCATTAAAGCTTGAAACACCCCGAAAAAAGCAGCAATGATAATAGCTTTTTTATAGTTCATTCTTCGCATTGCTAAACCTTTACAGATTGAAACTGCAAAAGCATCCATTGCTAAGCCCACTCCAATGAGGGCTATTTCTATTATTGACATTCCTTATCTATTCCCCTTTTAAAATAAATTCACTACATTTTAAACCATCTATTGCACTAGACATAATTCCACCAGCATACCCAGCGCCTTCACCAATCGGCATGATTCCCTTAATATTACTTTGAAAATTTTCATCACGACATAAGCGTACTGGTGCTGAACTTCTAGATTCAACTCCTGAAAGCATTGCTTTTTCTGTAAACCCTGTAAATTTATGATTCATTAATTGTAATCCTTCTTTTAAAGCAAGATTGACCTCATTACTAAATATTTGACTTAATTTAGCATATCTCACATTTGGTTGAACACTGCAGCTTACTTCTTCCATTTTTAAATCCAGAGTATCATTTAAATAATCTTCAACCCTCATGACTGGCACACTATAATCTTTACCACCTAATTCAAAAGCTTTTTGTTCTAATTCTCGTTGATAGGTAATACCAGCTAATGGATGCGAACTAGCAAAATCTTCAGGTCCCACAGTAACCAGAACTGCACTATTAGCATTTGCTTCATCACGAGCTTGATTACTCATTCCATTAACAACGATTCCACCAGCCTCACTACTTGAGTTTATAACTTTACCTCCCGGACACATACAAAAAGTATATACTCCACGACCATTACTAGTTTTGACCGCTAATTTATAATCAGCAGCTTTTAAACTTGGATGATTCGCATATTTACCATATTGATGCTCATTTATGAATGACTGCAAGTGTTCAATTCGAAGTCCTACCGCAAATGATTTTTGCTCCATTTTTATTCCTTTTTGATATAGCATTTCATAAGTGTCTCGAGCACTATGACCAATTGCTAGAACTAATTTATCTAATTCCATCGTAGTTTTAATATTATTTTTTTCAACAACAATGTTTACTAGCTGATCATCTGCTAAATTAACATCAACTAATTTTGTCTCAAATAACACTTCACCACCATTAGCAATAATCGTCTCACGCATACTTTTAACAACCTTAATTAAATAATCAGTCCCTACATGTGGCTTATTTACATATAAAATATCACTTTCAGCACCATGCTTAACAAAGGTTTCAAGAATAAATTTTTTTCGTTTATCCTTAACCCCAGTTGTTAATTTGCCATCACTAAAAGTTCCTGCTCCCCCTTCCCCAAATTGAACATTACTATCAGGACTTAATTTCCCTGTTTTAAAAAAGTTATCGATATCTTCTTTCCTCTGTTCAACCGCATTGCCACGTTCAATCAATGTTACCTTTTGATGAGCCCGCGCCAAATTATAAGCGCAAAAAAGTCCAGCGGGACCACTGCCTACTACTACAATATGCTCGTCAGTTGATTTTAAAACCGGATAGTCATAAGCAACTACTTTTGATAAGTTTAATTTAGGATATTTTTTTATCATTAAATCTTCATTCTCGACAGTAAAATTAAAACTACAAACAAAGTGAACTTTGTTTTTTCTTCTTGCATCAACAGCCTGTTTAACTAGTTTAACGTCAAATATTTTATTTTTAGAAATATTTAATTGTTGTGAGATTATTTTTCGATAATCTGCCAGTTCCAAAGGAACTTTTACATTATTTATTAATAACATTTTTTTACCTGCTTATTCATTATTGTTTTAGCGATATGATGGCCTGAAGCAAAAGCAAAATGTAAATTATATCCGCCACAATCACCATCAACATCTAAAAGCTCCCCAGCCAAATATATTCCAGGGTATTTAATCACTTCCAAATTTTCATCTATTTCATCCAAACTAACCCCACCACTCATAACTTGAGCTTTACTGTAATCATATGTATCGATAATTTTAAAGCGGATATCTTTTAAATTATCAATATCTTTTAATATTTTAGCTAATTTATCATTGAAGATTCCTTCTAAATAATAATGACCAAATCTATCATGCCGCTCTTTTAAAAATCGTTCTAATTCTTGGCTAGTATATTCCTCCATTAGATCTAAACTAATCTCTTTATTTCCGCAATAACGTGATAATAATCGTGATAACTGCATAATACATATTCCTGATAACCCATTATCACTAAATAACACTTCACCATTTTGACTTTCAATTAATTTTCCATCTACTAATAAACTCGCTTTACATTTAGTTCGAACGCCTTTTAAGCTTCGGTAGGCTGGTTTGGTTTTTATTTGAACTAGACTAGGATACAACTTTGTCACCTTTAAATCAAGCAATTTAACCAAATCATAACTATTTTTGCCTGATAATAAAGAAGCAGGTGAGCCTGTTGCAATAACAATATTATTACAAAAGTATTCACCTTTATTAGTTTTAACTATATACCCATCCTTTTTAACGATAATATTTTTAGCCTGACACTCTTCAATTAAAGCAACTTGATCAAAATTATTCATTAAAGCATTTTTTACGGTTAAACTTTGATTAGAACGCGGATAAAGAAGTGTTCCCACCTGTCGAGTCATTACTCCAATTTGGTTAAAATATTTTCTTGCATCAAAGGCATGAATAATCCTCTTAATCTTGGATTCATCAGTATTGTAAAAATACATATCTAAATTAGTATTAGATAAATTACAGCGACCATTACCACTAGCTAAAATTTTTCGTCCTGCCTTATTTGATTGTTCAAGAATAATTACATTATGATTACTTTTAGCTAGTTCATGACCACAAATCAGTCCACTAGCTCCAGCTCCAATAATTACTGTTGTTTCCATACATTGCTCCTTTTAATGCCTAGATTATAGCATACTCGCTATTTATTTAAAACTAATCTTAATGTTTTTAGCAGAGTTCTTTTGAATTAGAAAAGGATGAACTACTATTTTATTCCATGAAACCTTTTTGATTATTTTAAAACAACTGCTTTTTATCTATTAAACTCTGCTTTTTCCTCATAAAATCAGAATATTTATCTCATTTAAAACGCCCCTTGATAATATTAATCGATAAGTGTATAATTTAAAAGAATTTATCACTTTAAGGAGGAGTTATTTATGGGTAGAGCACATGAGGTGCGCAAAGTTGCAATGGCAAAAACAGCAGCAAAAAAAGCTAAATTGTACTCACGTTATGGTAAAGAGATTTACTTAGCTGCAAAAGCAGGTGGACCTGAACCAGATGGTAACTTAGCATTACGTCGTTTAATTGAAAAAGCTAAAAAAGAACAAGTACCCGCTGATGTTATTAAAAGAGCAATTGATAAAGTAAAAAGTGGTGTTACTGAAAATTATGAAGAAAAAGTATTTGAAGGGTATGCTAATGGTGGAGCTACTTTAATCGTTAAATGTCTAACTGATAATATTAATCGTACTATTTCATCAGTACGTCCTGCTTTTACAAAGTCAAAAGCAAAATTAGGAAATGAAGGATCTGTTTCATATTTATATGACGTTATCAGCGTCGTTGCTTTTAAAGGACTAGATGAAGAAACTGTTTTAGATGCTTTAGTCATGGCTGAAGTTGATGCTCAAGATATTGTTAGTGAAGAAGATGGAACTATCAAAATTATTGGTGAACCAACTGATTTATATAAAATCAAAGAGGCAATTGAAGGTATTAAATCTGATATTGAATTTGAAATAGATGAAATTCAGACTTTACCACAAGACACTGTTGAACTTGAAGGTGAAGATATGGAATTATTTGAACGTTTAATGAATAATCTTAATGATTGTGATGATGTTGATCAAATTTATCATAATGTTGCAAATTACGACGAGGGAGAATAATTCTCCCTTTTTTTACAAGGAGGTATTTTATGCAAGTAACTTATATTTATAACAGTGGGTTTTTAGTTGAATTGGATAAGCATATTTTACTATTCGATTATTATCAAGGAACAATTCCCCCGCTTAATCAAAATAAACCATTATATGTCTTTGTCTCTCATTTTCATCATGACCACTACAATCCTGCAGTTTATCAAATCAACCATCCTAAAATCACTTATATTATCGACCGAAAAATCAATAATACTGGAATTAAAGTTCGCCCTAGCGAAATATATGAAATTGATGATTTGTATATTCAAACCCTATTATCAACAGATGCAGGTGTAGCTTTTGTTGTAAAGGTTGAAAATAAACAAATTTATCATGCTGGTGATTTACACTGGTGGCACTGGATTGGTGAACCTGAGGCTGACAACAAATATCAAGCTGGAACTTTTAAAAAAGAAATTAGTAAAATTAAAGATATTCATTTTGATTTAATGATGATTCCTCTAGACCCTCGTCTTGAAGAAAGTAGCTGGTGGGGTATGGAGCATATTTTAAAAAATATTAAAACAAAATATGTTTTGCCAATGCATTTTACTGATAATCCTAAAATGATGCTTAAATATCTCAATCACGAACCTTTGAAACAGTATAATAATATTTTAAAGATAAATAATGAAGGGGAAATATTTATTATTGGTGATAACAATGATGATTAGACCTTATTTACATAATGCTAAATACTATGAAACCGATCAAATGGGAATTATTCATCACTCTAACTATATTCGCTGGTTTGAAGAAGCAAGAATCGATTATATGAACCAAATTGGTTTAACATATAAAAAAATGGAAGAAGAAGGTATCATTTCTCCTGTTTTATCAATTAATTGTAATTATCAAAAAATGATGTATTTTGATGACCTTGCTATAATTGAAGTTAAAATAACTAAATATACTGGTGTCCGCTTCGCCTGTGAATATAAGATATATAATCAAAAACATACACTTTGTACTACTGGCAACTCTAATCATTGTTTTACTGATCGGAGTGGACGACCAATTAATTTAAAAAAAATCAAACCAGATTTTGATCGACTTTTTAAAAAAATTATTGAATAACAAAAAATATATCCTTAATGGATATATTTTTTATTAGCTCGCTAATACTAGTATATATTGATTTATGACATAGGGATAATTATAGAACAAATCATTTCAGTATTAACACCCAAATTGCTAATTCCCAGAAACATCTCAATATTTCATTTCCCATAATATCTTCTATATTACCTATCTATAATAACTCTTTAAACAAGATTAAGCAAATAAATATACAAAAAAATACAGTCTATTTTTTAGGAATAATTTCAATCCAATAATCATCAGGATCATTAATAAAATATAATCCCATTGCCTTATTTTCAAAACATATACATCCCATTTCCTTATGTAACTGATAAGCTTGATCAAAATCATCTACTTCAAAACAAATATGACTTTCATTTTCACCTAATTCATAAGCTTGCGGATGATCCCTTAACCAAGTTAACTCAATTTGAAAATTACTTAAACCATCACCAAGATAAGTTAAAATAAAACTACCATCATTAGCTTCTTTAGTTCTTTCGACTTTTAAACCTAAAGCCTTTTGGTAAAAAGCAACACTTTTATTGATATCTGTAATATTAATATTACAATGTATACACTTAAATTTCATCTTTCTCTCCTAATAATTAATAAACCGTTTTATAATCATTATCTTCAATATCTAATTTACCAAAGTATTTTTCAAAATCAACACCAACAAAGTTAGATAGATCCTTCATCTCTAATACTGTCTTGACATCAACGTCAATTCCATTTTCCATGCGATCTTTTGTAGCCTCAACTTCTTTTTCACCATGAGTATATATACGCGGTTGTCCTTCAGCTTTTGGAGCATCCCTTAATTCTTGCAGGAACGTTGAAAAATGTGTCTCAATATCTTCTGGGTTTCCAAATATTTTAGGATCAATAGCAATAAATCCATGACATGTTCCCCCAATGCCATTTGTATGTGTATGATTCGAAGTCAGTCCTTGTGATAAAATAGAACAGAAAATCTCACAGAACATTCCATAACCATATCCTTTATGGCTTCCTAATTGTTCCGTTGAACCACCTAAAGGCATAATCCCACCACCGATTTTATTAGCAATGTTGTCTAAAACATCTGGTGCATCTATAGAAGGATTACCATCTTTATCTAGTGCCCATCCATTTGGTAATTCTTTTTCAGCTTTTCGATACATTTCTAACTTACCACGAGTAACTACTGTAGTAGAAGCATCAAAAAAGAATGGATATGGTTTAGCTGGCATTGCTAAAGCAATAGGATTAGATCCTAGCATTGCTTTACGGGCAAAAGTAGGAACCATAATAGCTTCTGAGTTAGTAAATGACATCCCCATTAATCCCTCGTCACAAGCCATTTTTGCATAATAACCAGCAATTCCATAATGATTAGAATTTCTTACCGTTACAATTGCCATCCCTACTGTTTTAGCTTTTTCAATACATTTTTCCATTGCAAATTTACTAATCAATTGGCCCATTCCAGCATGACCATCAATCACTGCCGAAACAGGAGTTTCAAAAACAATCTCAGGTTTTGCATCAACCTTAATCATGCCTTTTTCAATCCCTTTGTGATACCGTGAAAGCCGCTGCATACCATGTGACTCAATTCCATATACGTCTGACAATAATAATACATCTGTGATTGTTTTGCTTTCATCACTTGTAAAACCGAATTTTTCAAATGCTTCATTACAAAAAGCATTTAATGTTTCAAATTTAAATTTCAAATGTGCCATAATTTACCTCACTTAATCGTTATCGTCAACATTCTATCACAAAGTTCCCATTTAGTCATTATTTCCGCCAATGATTTATTACATTATTGTTCAAAAAAAGTAGATCACTGATCTACTTCATATAGGCGGTATTTATCAAAATATATTAATAAGATATTCATAATAACTTCAATTGGCCAATAAACAAGAATAAAGACACTTAATCCAACCAATAAATCAAATTGCAGTACTGAAACCATATATACTGCTGGAAGTATTGCAACAATGATAGGAATGAACCCCATTCCCGAAGGAAACTGGATTTGCATCAACGTTCCACACTCAGGACATCTTTGTCTTGCTTTATAGGCAAAAGAAGCTGCTTTAAATTCATGATTACAGTTCGAACAATACATTATAATGTACAGATCATAACTGTCATTGTACCATCATATTCTACGGCATCTTGATCAGCACAAACTACAAAGTTATCGCCCATTTTTACACTATTCCCATTAATAACACCATTACCTTTAATAACAGTGACTAATTGGAATGGTTTATCATTAACAATCGTATTTTTACCAGTCATTTCGTATTTATTAACTGTAAAAAATTCACTTGATACCAACTTCGTCCTCGTTCCATTTTCAATTGCTGTTTCAACCATACTATCCGCCGCAAGTGGAACATATGGAACTGTTGCAACATCAATCGATTGTTGTACATGCAATTGACGTTCATTTCCTTGAGCATCTTTACGATGATAATCATAAACACGATATGTAATATCTGAAGATTGTTGTGCTTCATAAATTAATGAACCACTGCAAATAGCATGAATCGTACCTGAAGGAATATAGAAGAAGTCTCCTTCTTTGATATCAAATTTATTTAACAGATTGTCGTAGTCATCATTTTCAATCGCTTTTACTAACTCTTCTTTAGTCTTAGCATGGTGTCCCATTACCATTTTTGTTCCTTCATCGGTATTTAGAACATACCAGCATTCTGTTTTACCTAAAGAATTTTCATGAGCTTTAGCGTATTCATCATTTGGATGAACTTGAACAGATAAATCGTTACAAGCATCAATAATTTTTACCAATAATGGAAATTGGTCACCTTCAATATTAGCAAATAACTCTCGATGTTCATCCCATAAACTAGATAATGTCTTTCCAGCAAATTCTCCATCACTAATAGTACAATCTCCATTTTTGTGAGCTGAGATTGCCCAACACTCACCAGTATTGTCACTAGGAATATCATAGCCATAAACATCTCTTAATTTATGACCTCCCCAAATCATTTCTTTAAAAACTGGATTAATTTTTAATACGTGTCCCATTTTTTTACCTTCTTTCTATGTATTTTAAAAATTCATCAATATTATCATCATTGAATACTATTATGCCATGTTTTTCTAGTAGTTGGCAAGTAATACCATCACCATTTATAACGGTATGACTAAACGTCCCATCATATATATAGTTTTTTCCACAACTAGGACTTTTTGCCTTTAACAAAACTACATCAACATCATGTTCTTGTAATATTTCTAAACTCTTTTGTGCTCCTAATCGATATTCCTTAGTCCAATCAACACCATTAATATCAACTACTTTTCCATCTATTATCTCACAAGGAGAACGAGGAATACTCAATCCCCCTAACACTTCAGGACAAATCATTATTGCTTCATTTCGCATAACCATCTCTTTGACTAATTTAATTAATTTATCATCACCACTATAAGTGCATTTGCATCCCGCCAGACAACTACTTACACCAATCATTTATAGCCTCTTTAATTTCATCGGCATGATCAACAACAAGATCTGCACCATTTTCAAGCAGCTCCTGACGTCCTCTAAATCCCCATGATACGCCTATTGATCTAACCTTCGTATTTTTTGCAGTTAAAATATCAACGTCACTATCGCCTATATAGACGACTTCGTTTTTACGCACATCAAAAAGATTAATAACTAGATTTGTTAAACAGGGATCCGGCTTTTTAGGATGTCTAATACTACTACCGAAAATATATTTAAAACATCCTGGAAATAAAGTCTTAACAATTTTAACTGCATGGTCTTGCGGTTTATTAGTCACAACAGCCAAATTATATCCTTGATCAGCCAAAGTATTAATTAATTTTGTGATTCCAGGATATGGTTTGGTATTTTCTAAACAAATTTCACCATAAATTTCATCAAAACGTTTCTTTACAGCTGTAATATCCCCCTGATGATCAGCAGGTAAAGCCCGCTCAAGCAATTTTAATACACCATTTCCAACAAAATAACGATATTCATCAAGGGTATGCGTAGGATATCCTTTTTCTGTTAAAATAACATTAACAGTATTTGCAAGATCAACTAAAGAATCTATCAATGTACCATCTAAGTCAAATATAATTGTATTTATCATCTTATCACTCCATTATTTACGACAGTATTATAACACATATTTTACTTGTATGCGCACTTTGTTGTGGTATAATTTAGAATTGAGGAGTGAAAGGATGAAAGAAAAAAGTAGTGTATTTATGACATTAGGTACAGCTGTTGGATTAACGATCGCAGTTATTATTTTTGTTATTGGCTTTGTTAATAAAGAAACAAGTTCATGGAGCGCACTCTGGTTTATCGTATTTGCATTTATTGGACGTGTAATTGGATATGGCTTAGATCGAATTGTCGATAAAAACAATCAAAAAAAGCATGGTTAATATTTAAGGATTCGCTTAAGAATCCTTTTTTCGTTCTACCATAGCCATTTTTAATGTGATCGTTTTTAATTTTTCTTTATAACTTGCTTCTGCAGCATTAAATGCATCTAAAATCATCGCCTGCTTTTGATCCATGATTTCTTTTAATTCATTAACAAAAACACGTTCTACTAGTCCCGTTGCTTTTGCAAACGGCTCTTTACCCTCGATAGCCTCAAAAATATCCAGCAAAGTAATCTTATCAGGTTTCCGGCTTAAGCATACACCACCTTTTTTCCCTGCTTCAGATGTAATCAGCCCAGCTACAACTAATTGCCTAATAATTTTTTTTAAATAAGAATCAGAAACACCTAAACTATCAGAGATATTATAACTTTTTAAAGGTTTTTCATCATTGCTATGGGCGATAATTATTAATAAACAAATTGCTTGTTCGACACTATTTTTTACTTTCATTACTTCATTTCCCCTTTACTATATATTGTAACATTATTCGAGATTAATAATCTAGAAAATATTTTTTATAAATTGATTGACAAACTTATAGTAGATGATTAAAATATGCTTTATTAATAGATAAACTTTATCCATGGATAGATTATATCTATTAATATATTAAATTTCAAGATAAAACTATAATTTAATGGAAAGGAGAAAAAATGATAAAAAAAGAGTGGTCAGCATTTCGTAAAAATTGGTGGCTGAAAATAGTGGCCGTAGCCATCATTGCAATTCCAAGTATTTATGCGGGGGTATTCTTAGGGTCAATATGGGATCCGTATGGAAATACTAAAGAAATTCCCGTAGCGGTAGTTAATGAGGATAAAAAGGTTGAATATAATGATTCCACTTTAAATGTCGGTAAAGAGTTAGCAAAAAGTCTTCAAAACAATGATTCAATGGATTTTAAACTGGTTGACAGTAAAACTGCTGATCAAGGATTAAAAGACGGTGATTATTATATGGTAATTACTATTCCTAGTAATTTTTCTAAAAATGCAACGACATTATTAGATGCCCAACCACAAAAAATGATTTTAAACTATACTACTAATCCTGGCAGCAGTTACATTGCTTCTAAAATGGATGATTCAGCAATTGCTAAAATCAAAGCTGAAGTTTCTTCAACCGTAACTAAGACTTATGCTGAAACTATTTTCAATCAATTGGGAACAGTTGGAAGCGGCATGAGTGAGGCAGCTGATGGTTCTAATCAAATTAATGATGGGGCTAATCAGTTAATTAGTGGTAATAAAACTATTTCGGATAATCTTCAAGTATTAGCAACTAGTTCAATCACTTTTAAAGATGGGGCTTCTACCCTTACAAACGGGTTACAAGATTATACCGATGGTGTAGTAACTGTAAATAATGGTGTATATTCATTAAAGGATGGTATCAATTCTCTAAACAACGCTACTCCTGCATTATCAAGTGGAATAAATCAACTTGATAATGGAGCCACAGAACTTCAAACTGGAATAAGTCAATATACTGGCGGTGTTACTAGCGCTTATCAAGGTTCTCAAGCTTTAGTTAGCAATAATTCTACCTTAAGTAATGGTGTAGATACTCTCGCAGCCGGGGCAAGTCAATTAAAAGCTGGTAACCAGCAAATCAGTGATGGTTTAACACAAATGGCTTCACAAGTAAAAACATCTAGTATTTCTTTATCAAATTATACTACCTTAATCAATACACTTCAAAATAGTGGTAATGCAGACTATAAAAAGCTAGCACAAACAATTTTGGATACAGGTCTAAGTAAAGAAGAAGTTGAACAATACGGATTAACAAAGTTTGGTGTAACTGATGCTTTGCCTTCTTCATATCAATTGGTTCAGCAGATGAGTTCTAGTCTTAGTACGATGAATACAGCCTTAAATGGTGATACAACTACCCCAGGTCTAGCAACTGCTAGTAGAACTATACAAGCTGGTTTAAATAATCTTGATGCTTCAATTAGTGGTGGTGAATATACTAACACTGATGGTAGTAAAACTACTATTCCCACAGAGAAAAGTTTAAAAACTGGAATTAAAAGCTATCTTGCTGGAACAAGTCAAATCAATAGTGGCTTAGCTCAATTAAATGACAATTCAAGTTCTTTAGTAGATGGTGCCAATAAATTAAAAACTGGTACTTCTCAATTAGCTAGCCAAACACCAACTCTAACTAACGGTATCGGTGCCCTTGATCAAGGAGCAAAACAATTAGCTGATGGTACTAGTACTTTAGTAAGCAATAATCCAACTTTGCTCAGCGGTGCTGATCAGTTAGCTGATGGAGCTAATCAAATCAGTGACGGCGCTGGACAATTAGCAGCTGGATCAACTACTCTTGGAACTGGGTTAACCACCTTACAAGACGGCGCAAATACTTTAGCTACTTCACTTCATGATGGTGCAGAGCAGGTAAATAGTATTAACAGTAACGACAGCACATTTGATATGCTTGCTAGTCCTGTAGATACTTCTCATAAGGAAATTTCAACAGTTGAAAACAATGGTCATGGAATGGCTCCATATATGATGAGTGTAGGTTTATATGTAGCTTGTATGGCATTTACGTTGATGTATCCATTATTCAATGATGTTGAAAAAGCAGAAAGCGGCTTTAAATATTGGTTATCTAAAGCTTCAGTCTGGTTTACAGTATCTACAATTGCTTCAATTGTAATGATTGCATCATTGATGTTCTTCTGTGATTTTGCTCCGCAACAGTTACTAATGACTTTTATCTTTGCTGTAATTGTAGGAGCGGCTTCAATGGCATTAGTGACCTTGTTAAGTATTGTGTGTGGTAAAATTGGTGAATTTGTACTCTTAGTCTTCATGGTTATTAATTTGGGTGGTTCGGCCGGTACTTATCCACTAGAAACATCAAGTGCAATTTTTAAAGCAATTCATCCTTTTATGCCATTCACATATAGCGTTGATGGCTTCAGAAAAGTTATTAGTATGTCAAATGTTTCATTGAATACAGAAATAATTGTATTTGTAGGAATTATTATTATTTGCAGTTTATTAACCATTCTGGTTTATAATCATCGAATTAAAAAACCAACTCCATTAATTCCTCAAGCATTTGAAAATGTTAATGAATAAATAAAATCAATTTAGACAGTGTAGGATTCTATACTGTCTTTTGCTTTTAAAATACACTTTTTATCCCATTAAAATGACTTTTAATACCTTTGATTTTATAAACACATATTGGAACATAAAAACAGTACAATTTCTTGTACTGTTTTTATGTTCCACTCAAGTAAATGCATAAAAATTTAATTTCTCATCTTTTTTTCATTCTTAAAATCAGTATATAAATAATTACTAAAATAATCGCAAGACCATATGGAAACATAAAATCTTTAACTACTCCAAGGATGTAACTAAAAGTATCTTTTTCAATTTCTTTAGTAGTAGCATACTCTTCTTGATATAATAATTTGTCTTGATAATATACTTTTAAATCACCAACTTTTTCTCCCTTTTTAACAGGTGCTTCTAATTTTTTAAATGAGTATTTATATTCTAAATCATCTTTATTAAAATCATTTGGTAAAAAGGCACTAACGTCATTTAAATTTGTAATAGCTATTTTTTGTTCGTCCTTTGCTAAAGTTACATCTAACGTTCTTACTTTAGCACCCTTAGTTAAAATACTTTGTAATGAATAATGTTGCCCCACATAATTCATTATATCTAAAGTATCACTTACTGCAGCATGAGTTTTAACATCATTATTAACACTATGACCTACAATGGTAATAATTTCATTATCATTAACCCGATTTAAACTTGATAGACAACTCTTAGCCTCGTTTGTATACCCACTTTTACAACCAAGAATATCATCAACATTTATTTTTGCTCGTTTAGCATTATACATCGATTTATTAACCCATTGATGTAATCCATTTGAAGACGTTTTATAACGTTGAGCATATATATTTTTAAAATCTTCATTTTGAATTGCATATTGAACAATTAATGCCATATCATGAACTGTAGTATAATGATTTTCATCATGAATCCCGGTCGTATTTACAAAATGAGTATCTTTTAAATTTAATTTTTGTGCTAATTCATTCATTTTATCAACAAATGCCTCTTGACTTCCACATAAATTATTTGCTAGAGCTCTAGTTGCATCCGCCCCACTTGGTAAAATAGCGCCATATAATAAATCTTCATATGTAACTGTCTCTCCAACTTCAAAATTAGCTGAGGAAGCTCCAGTTTCCCATACAGTATCAATATCACTTTGTGTAATTACTGTTGTTTTCTTCATATCATCCATTAATTCTAAAGCAAGAATAACGGTCATTACCTTGGTCATACTCGCAGGATACATCCGTTCATCCATGTTCTTATTATATAAAACCAAACCACTTTTTGCATCAATTGCAACTGCATAATCACAAGTAAGCCCAATATCTTCACTATTTTCTAAAGCTCTTATCGGTGTTAGTGTTGCTATTAAGCATATTCCAACTAATAAAAACGATAATATTTTTTTACACATTCAATTCTTCCTCCCTGACATTACTTCGTTTTAAAAATGATAGTTTCGTTTCAGAAACAATAATTGCAACAAAAATGATAACAAATCCTGCAATAACTTTTAACGTAAGTACTTCTCCATATAATAGAACTGAAAATATTACACCAAATACAGACTCAAGACTTAATAAAATCGCTGCATTACACTCACTCACAAGATTTTGACCAATATTTTGACATAGTAATGTTAGCGCAGTAGCAAAAAAAACTAGATAGCCAATCTGCAAGATCACACTACTGTCAATTTGTTTTATCACTGTAATATCTTCAAATAATAATGAACCAAACAAAGCTAAGATCGCAGTCATTCCAAATTGTAGTGTGGTTAATTTAATAGGATGCATCTCTTGTGAATACTTTTTTATCGCCAAGATATGTAAGGCATAAAAAAATCCTCCACAAATAGTTAAAAGATCACCAGTATTCATTGTCAAATCACCATCTAAAGAAACTAAAGCAACTCCTGATACACAGAGTAAAGCTGCAACAAAGTTATAATTATCAGGTCGTTTATGATAGAATAACCAAACTAAAAAAGGTACAATTGCACAATAAATAGCAGTTAAAAATGCATTTTTCCCTGGGGTTGTCATTGTCAGACCTAATGTCTGTATCAAATAAGCCAAAAATAAACAGGTTCCTGTAATCGCACCCCCTTTTAAATCACGAATACAAGTATCTTTAATATATTTATAAAACATTATGATCATTACTAATGTTGCCAATGTAAACCGAACAAATAACAGGACATTAGGAGTTAAGAAATCCACTGCACTTTTCATAACAATAAATGAACTCCCCCAAATCAAGGCTGCTAATAACAACAAAAATGACCCTTTAAATTTATCACTTTTCATTTGAACCCTCCATACATACTTGTTTATTTTAACACTTTCGACCTATTTCAACAATATTTATTTAATAAAACCCCATTAAACAGCTACTTTTTCTATTTTAGTAATAACTATTGCAATAAAAAAAGTAATCTAAATCGAACAGTCATCCTTGGCTATCCAAGATCAGAGATGCAGTCCAATTTATATGATTACTTTTAGCTATACTTATTTAAACTTAGAGATTTTATCTATCCATTGATTACAGCATGACAACGAGGGCACAATTCGCCTTCCATTTCATCTTCATCAAAATAGTTCCAACATCGTGGACATTGATGACCTTCGAACTTTTCAACTTTGATATAAGCGCTATCAAATTCTTCTAACGAAGAATCTTTCACTAACTCAACTTTAGCAACAATAAATAATTGTTTTAAGTCAGCAAGCATTGAAGCCATTTCCTTAAATTCATCTTTTAATGAAATCGTCACTTTTGCTTCCATATTTGATTTTATAATTTTTTCATTTCTCAATCCTTCTAAAGCTTTCATGACATCTTTACGAAGCTCTAGGAAACGATCAAAATGAGCTTTTAATTGATCACTGTTAGGCATATTGATCATTTCAACATTAGGTTCTAAGAAAATTGAATCAGCCTTATTATCATCACAATGGAAATGATCATGTAATTCTTCAGCAGTAAATACTAGAACTGGTGAAATCAATTTCATCATTGCTTTAGCATGATAATATAAAACTGTTTGGACTTGTCTTCTACGAAGACTATCGGCTTTTTCAATATAAAGAATATCTTTAGTAAAGTCCATATAGAATGAGCTTAATAAATTAGTAAAATAATTTAAAATTAATTGATTTGCTTCAGCAAAATCATAATTATCATAAGCTTTATGATATCCTTTAATCAAGTCATTTAATTGAGCTAGCATATATTTATCAACATCAGCCAAAGCTTCAACTGCAACTAGATCAGCTTGTTTAAAATCATTTAAGTTTCCTAATACGAAACGCATTGTATTTCTAATTTTACGATAATTTTCAGAAATTTGTTTCATAATATCATTACTGATTCTTACATCTTGCTGGTAAGCTACTGAAGTTGCCCATAATCTTACAATATCAGCTCCATATTGGTTAACTAATTTAATTGGATCAACAGTATTACCTAATGATTTAGACATTTTATTGCCTTTGCCATCTAAAACAAATCCATGTGATAAAACTGTTTTGTATGGTGCACAACCATGAGCTGCTGTTCCAACAATCAGTGAAGAGTTAAACCAGCCACGGTATTGATCACTACCTTCAAAATATAAATCAACTGGATAACGATATCCCCGTTCAATCATACATCCAGTATGGCTGGAACCTGAGTCAAACCATACATCCATAATATCTTTTTCTTTTTTAAAGATACCATTTGGTGAATGTTCATTTATATATCCTTCTGGTAATAAATCTTTTTCATCACGTTCAAACCAAACATTTGAACCATATTTTCTAAATAAATTAGAAATATGTTTAAAAACTTCTTCTTCCATAATCGGTGTTCCATCTTCACAATAAATGATTGGAATCGGTACTCCCCAAGATCTTTGACGAGAAATACACCAGTCACCACGATCTTTAATCATATTATAAATACGAATATGTCCCCACTCATTTAACCAGTTAACTTTATCAATCTCACTTAATAATTTCTCTCTGATTTTATCAACTGAACAGAACCATTGATCAGTCGCTCTAAAAATAATTGGTTTTTTAGTACGCCAATCATGTGGATAACTATGTGTAATAAATTCAAGCTTTAATAAAACTCCTAATTCATCTAGTTTCATTGTAACTGTTTTATTTGCATCATCTACATATTGACCTTCTAGCCATTCACCACAGTCTTTCATCATACATCCATGTTCATCAACGTTACAATATGCTGGTAAACCATATTTTTGTCCGACGAAAAAGTCATCTGCTCCGAATCCTGGTGCTGTATGAACGCAACCAGTCCCCGCCTCAGCAGTAACATGATCACCTAAGATCACTAATGATTCACGATCATATAAAGGATGTTGACAAGTGATTAATTCTAACTCACTACCTTTAAAGTTTTTGATTACTTTATACTCAGTAATTTCAAATTTTTCCATTAATGAATCAACTAATTCATTTAGAACGATTAATTTTCCTTTAGTTGTTTCAATCAGTGCATAATCGTAACGCTCATTTAAACAAATTGCCAGGTTTGCAGGAATAGTCCAAGGTGTAGTTGTCCAAATAACAAAGCTAGTATCAGTATCTAAGATTCCTTTACCGTCTTTAACAGCAAATTTAACAAAAATAGTCGGACTCTTAATATCATGATATTCAATCTCAGCCTCTGCTAAAGCTGATTCACTTGATGGTGACCAATAGACAGGTTTTAACCCTTTAAAAATTAATCCATCCATTGCCATTTTTGCAAATACATCAATTTGATTAGCTTCAAACTCGGGCATTAAAGTCAAATATGGATGTTTATAATCAGCAAATGTCCCCATTCTGATTAATTGTTCCATTTGTTTATTTACTTGCTCATGAGCATATTCATCACATTTTTCTCTAAAAGCCGCTGTAGACATTTCTTTACGATTTACCCCTAATTTTTGAATCGCATTTTCAATTGGTAATCCATGCGTATCCCAACCAGGAATATATGGCGTATAGCGTCCCTCCATATTATTGTAACGACAGATAACATCTTTGATTACCTTATTTAACATATGTCCCATATGCATATTACCATTGGCATATGGTGGACCATCATGAAAAACAAAATCTTCTTTCCCTTTGTTTTGCTCAATTACTCTTTCGTACATGTTCTCTTTTTGCCAGCGTTCAACATACTTAGGTTCTTTTTTAGGAAGATTCCCACGCATTTCGAACTCAGTTTTTGGCATTAATAGTGTGTCCTTATAGTTCATTTCTTTTCCTCCAAATAAATTAAAAAACGTCCTTTCAAAATAAAAGGACGAATAATTCGCGGTACCACCTTAATTCGTATTTTCCAATACGCACTCAAACATCTTAACGCGATTAACGGCAACCCCTACTAATTTCAAGGTGCTACTCCAGAGTGATCCATTATAATAATAGTTACTGATTTTCACCATCCATCAGCTCTCTACAAACATCTTACTATAAACTGTCTCTTTCATCGTATTTAGTTATCTTCATCTTCTTCGTTAATAAGATTAAAGACTTCCGAATTATCGATTGAATCCAAAATATCTTGGGACATTTTTTGAACCGATGAACGGAATTTAATTGCCTGATCTTTAAAATCATTCATCTCACTAGATAAACTACGAACATAGTCCAATGATTCTTTTAAGATCATATTGGCATTGCGTTTAGCCTTATCAATCAATTCACTTGCTTCTTTTAAGGCTAGACGAGCAATTTCTTCATTAGTTTTTTCGGTAATATTGACACGATGCTGCAATAGCGAGTTTTGTTCTTTAACATGATCTAATTCATCTGTTAAACTAGCAACTTGCTGCTTTAGTGATGCTAACTCAGCTTGATAATCATCTATTTTACTATCAACTTGTTGAACACTATAGCCCCTAAATTGCTTTTTAAATTCACTCATCGTCTCACTCCCCTACTTATAAAAATACCCTTCAACGACATAATTATCCTGTTTAGTTCGTCGTTTAGTATCGACAAATTTAACTCTTCCATGACGTCTTAACGATATTATATCACTATTATTACACAAATAATTTATTTCTTCAACTTCTTTATGATTAACTTTTACAAAACCTGATTGAATATAACTGACAGCCTTGCTTCGAGGCACTCCATATAAAGTTGAAACAACTTTATCTAAACGAAATGAGGAGACAATAAAAGTTTTACTTATATATTGATGTTTAATTGTAATAATCTCTTCACTCTCTAAAATTTTAACTTTACTACGTTTAATTTTAATTAAGTTATTTTTTACATACTCATAGATTTTTGCATCCATGGCAACATAAAAATTATCCTCATACTCATAAATATCCCCAAATAATTCGCGTTTAACCCCTAAAGACATTAATGCTCCTAAAATATCTCGATGATTCAATGTACCAAATGGTTTTGCATAACTTATTTTAGCTAAAACTATTTCAAAATCTTCTTTTTCAATTTGATAAAATGATGGTGCAATAATCAAACGTTTCATTTCACTATCAACCATTCCACCATCTTCAATAACAATCAAATCATTTTGATTCCCTACAATGCTATAAACAATTGATTGATGATATGGATTTAAAAATTTAGTTAAAACAAGTCTTTGTTTATATAGAGCTTGATCTTTAAACTCTAATACCTTTTTAACAAAAACTTCTTCACCTTTAAAATGCTCTATCATAATTAAAAAGTATTAGCTAAGCTAATACTTATCTATTATTCTTCAGATTCATCTTCATCTAAATCAATTGTCCCAGAAACACCAATGTTTTTAGGAGTACATAAGAATATTCTAGGTCCAATTCTTTGGATGTCTCCTTCAATTGCAAAGATAACTCCGCTTAAAAAATCTACAACTCGTTTAGATTGTTCTTTTTGTAAACGATGCAAGTTAACAACAGCAGCTTTCTTTTGCTTTAAATGATTTGCAATATCTTGAGTTTCTGCAAATGCCCGTGGTTCAAATAAAATTAATTGGCTATCTTTATTTGCATTTAAAGCTTTGATTGCATCACTTGTTTTAGAAAACTTTGCTTGCTCAAATAAGCTTGTTTTAGGTTCTGTATCAATCTCTACATCTTCATATTCTTCAACTTCGTCACCGTCTTCGTCAAAAAACCATTTTTTTACTTTTTGTCCGTATCCCATGAAGTGGTCCTCCTTAATTTATTACTAGTATATTATAGCACAATAAATCCGTCCATAAAAGGATAATTACTCAACAAACTGCTGGTTATTTAAAAGATTTTATTAAAATAGTCAAATGCTTAAACATTTGACTATTATGGCTCAATCGATACAAGAATCACATCGCCACCAATGCTCACTACACATTCAATTGGAATAACAATACATGGTGCTTCTTTAAAAAAACATAATAGTTTAAAAAAGCTATATTTCTCTACTACAATTGCCTGTATACATTTACCGCACCAGTCAATTTCAATATCGCTGATAAAACCAATTTTGCAGCCATCAACGACATTGATCACGTCTTTAGACTGCAGTTTTACAAATCTCATCGAATCACCATTAATATATATGCTTATTTTAGATAATTATGTAAATTATCTAAAGCTTTTCTTTCGATTCTTGACACTTGAGCTTGGGAAATAAATAATTCCTTTGCAATCTCACTTTGGGACAACCCCTCAAAATATCTTTGTTTAATCACACGATGCTCTTTTTGATTTAATGATTTTAAAGCATCATATAAATCTATTGTTTCATTTGTTCTTGATACAACTGTTTTATCATCTGTAATCGAATCAATCATCTTTAAATTATTACCATCATCATTTTTAACTTCTTCTTGTAATGAAGAAACACTGTTTGTTGATAACAGCGCTTCAATAACAGCACTTGGCTCAACTTCCAGTTCATTAGCTAATTCATTTATCGTTGGTTCACGATTTAATTTTGTTATATAGCTATCTTTAACCTTTAAAACCTTATACGCTAAATCTCGAATTGAGCGAGAAATCTTGATTTGATGGTTATCACGAAGATAACGTTTCATCTCACCAATTATTAGAGGAACTGCATATGTTGAAAATTTCAAACCAAAACTAGTGTTAAAATTTTCAATTGCTTTAATCAGCCCAATCATTCCAACTTGAAATAAGTCATCCATGCTATCTTCACGACCATAAAAACGTCTTGCCATTGATAAAACTAACTTAGTATTATCGTTAACTAATCTGTCTTTTATCGCCTCGTTTTTAGTAGCTTGGTATTCGTCTATCAATTTATAAGTTTCATCGGTTGTAAGTCTTTTTTTCGGTTCTTGATAACCATTTATAATAACTTGATAATTACTCATATTTGCCTTCTTTCAACTCTATTTTTAGCAAATATGACAAATTTATACTTATTTCATTTCATTATAATTTAATTTATTACGTAATTTTTTGATTATTTTCTTTTCTAATCGTGAAATATATGACTGTGAAATTCCCATCATTTTAGCAACATCCTTTTGCGTCAACTCATCATAATTCATTAAACCATAACGAAACATCAAAATTTCCTTTTCACGTTTGGATAAATCCTTAAAAGCCTCATAAAACATTGCTTTTTGATCACTTTGTTCCAATTCATTTTTAACAATATCACTATCTGTTCCAATAATATCCGATAACAACAATTCATTTCCATCATAATCAATATTTAATGGTTCATCTAAAGATATCTCGTGACGCAATTTATTATTTTTTCTTAGAAACATCAAAATTTCATTTTCTATACACCGTGATGCATAAGTAGCTAACTTAATATTTTTATCAGGTTTAAAAGTATTAATTGCTTTAACTAAACCAATCGTTCCGATACTAATCAAATCTTCTATTCCACCATTTTGCGTCGTATCATAGCGTTTTGCAACATATACAACTAGCCTTAAATTATGCTCAATCAACAAATCTCGAGCATCATTATCACCAGCACCCAACTTTTCTAAAGCTTCCTTTTCTTCAATACCTTTTAATGGTGGTGGTAAGATATCATGCCGTCCAATATAATAAAGATATTTAGTTTTATTTAATATTTTTAAAATAAATTTTATCATTATAAAATTCCTCCCATAAGTGATTTATTTAATAAACAATCATATTGTATCCCGGCAATCACCCCGACATAGATATCTTGTAATCTCTGATTATTAATTATAACCTGATCAACTTTGATTATTTCAATAATATCTTCACGTAAATCATTTAATTCTAAAACATCGATTACTTCATACTCATCAATAATTTTTTGATTAATTAAGATTAAAGGAAAACCCTCATAGTAAACTTCATTACCACTATCAAGAAATCCTTTAATTGTATAACTATGTTGCTGGTAATCCAATTTCATTACATATAAATAGTCATCAATTCTTATTTTTCTTTTTAAATAAACAATAAACATAATCTGCATCAATACAACGAGCAAGCTAACAATAAATAAACCAATGCTACTAACATTTACTGGTGAAATTAAGATTCCATTATAAATAAATGCTTCTGGAATTATTGAACTAGCGAATAATAATAATGAAAAATAAACAAAAATAAAAATTGGATAATACAGAAATATTTGGCGTTGATATAGACATAAAAAAACAACTGCCCAGATCAATATAATTAACCAACTATAACTATCTAAGTATAATAGTAAAATTACTCCACTTAAGTAAAAGCTATGTTTAATAACCATTAGATACGACATTTCCTTACTAATTAAAATCGCCATCATTTCCAAAGCAACCAAAATAATTAAATAGTTTGTTAGATACGTCAGTTCAATATATACCTCCATCTTTTCACCCCTAACTATCATAGCGCTTATCTAAGCAAAAAAATGTCAAGAAAAGAAAAAAGGATCTTGCGATCCTAATATTTTAATTTGATTCTTTAATTGCTTTTAAAACAGCATTTCTAAAGCCATTTTCTTCTAAAGTTTCGACCCCTTTGATAGTAATCCCCCCAGGCGAACAAACTTGATCTTTTAAAATACCTGGATGTAACTGTGTTTCTTTTTGCATCATTCCAGCACCGATTAAAGTCTGACTAGCTAGTCTATAAGCAACATCTCTTGGTAAGCCTAAGCGTACCCCACCATCTGCCATTGCTTCAATAAACATATAAACAAACGCTGGTCCACAACCACTAATACTTCCTCCGGCTTTCATTTGATAACTTGGTAAAATTACTACTTCTCCAATGCTTGAAAACATCTCAACAGCATAATTTAGTTCATCTGCAGTTAGTGTATTTTCTTGTTCAAATAAAGTCATTCCATTCATTACCAAAGCTGGTGTATTGGGCATGATCGTCAAATGTCGTGTTGAATCCAATAACAATTCATTATACATTTCATTATCGTAACCAGCAACAATTGAAATAATTGCCTTATTATCTAATTCGTCTGTAATTTTAGCGACTACATCTTCAACAACATTTGGTTTAACTGCAATTATCACTATGTCAGCCATAGCAACTAATTCTTTTTCACTAGTACAAACATTTATTGAAAAATCAGTATGCATCTTTGTTAGTTTATCATTATCTATATCGAATGCATAAACATTTTCACCTTCAACAAAACCACTTTTAATAATCCCGCCAGCAATAGCACCGGCCATGTTTCCCATACCAATAAATCCTATTTTTTTCATCTAAATTATCCCCCTTTGCAAAATAAGCTAACCTTAGTTAGCTTATTAATTAAACTCTTCTATTTTTTATAAATGCTGGTGGAAAATCACCGTCATCATCGTCTTCTTCATCTTCAAAACGCGCTGATAAAGGTACAACATCTTCAACACTGCGTGTTTTTAAAACGTTTGGACGTGGTTCAAAATCATCATCGTTTTCCTCTTCAAAACCTGTTGCAATAACAGTGACGATAATATCATCATCTAAATTTTCATTGATTGCAATTCCTAAATATGTATTAATATCATCACCAACTTCTTGAGAAATCGTCTCAAGAGCAATATTTGCATCAAATAATGAAATATTTGGTCCACCAGTTACATTAATAATTGCATCTTTAGCACCCGCTACAGACACTTCTAATAATGGCGAAGAAATAGCACGTTTTGCAGCCTCTTTCGCTTTATCATCACCAGAAGACATCCCAATTCCAATTAAAGCATTACCGCGATTTTTCATAACCGCAGAAACATCAGCAAAGTCAAGATTAATAAAAGCAGGAATAGCAATTAAGTCAGTAATTGTTTGAACCCCTTGACGTAAAACATTATCAGCTTCTCTGAATGCTTCTTGCATTGGACGTCCACCGATCAATTGTAATAAACGATCGTTAGAAACGGTAATAATTGAATCGACGTTAGCACGTAATTCTTCAATCCCTGAGATTGCTTGTTTTTTTCTTTTCATTCCTTCAAAAGTAAATGGTTTTGTAATAACCCCAACTGTTAAAGCACCTAATTCACGAGCAATTTTAGCAAATACGGGAGCAGCCCCAGTACCTGTTCCACCACCCATACCAGCAGCGATAAAAACCATATCTGCACCTTCTAGCACTTGACGAATTTCTGCTTCTGATTCAAGAGCTGCTTTTTTTCCAATTTCAGGTTCTCCACCAGCTCCTAGACCTTTTGTTAAATCTCTACCTAATTCAATTTTATTAGTAACAGGAGAACGTTTTAATACTTGCAAATCAGTATTTGCAACATAAAATTCTACTCCAGCTACACCCTCTTCTACCATGCGGTTTACGGCATTATTACCACCACCACCAACACCAATTACTTTAATTCGTGCTACTTGTTCAAATCCTAATTCTTCACTCATGACAATATATCCTCTCTTTTTATATTAATCTTCACTAAAAAATGAATCTAATAGTTTTGACATTTTACTTCCTTGTTTTGAAGGCGCTGACTTTGTCAACCCTTTAAATCTAATTGCCATTGTATTTGTCACATCCGGCAATACTAATGAAGGTGTATAATCACCAACAACCTGTTTTCTTTCCATTAAGTAATAAACCATCCCAATTGCAGCTACTAATGACATATCACGAGTTCCAATCGTATCAGGACGATAGATTCGAACGGGACATTCTAAAACCTCTGTAGCAATAGTATCCAGCATTTCCAGCTCTCCACCACCACCAACGATTAAAGTTTCATATTTACTAATATCATCAATAACTGAAATCTTTTCTTTAATCTTATTCATTACTTCATAAGCTGTTTCATTTAATAAATCAGCCAAGTCCTGTTGTGTATAATCACGTTTTTGTTCATCAACAAAGGTTGTATGAATAATATCATTCTGACCTTGTGTTACATCTAATGAACCATATTTAATTTTATAAGCTTCTGCCTGATTCATTGATATCTGCATATTTTGGGCAATTTTACGAGTAAAATCATACCCTCCTACTTGGCAAACTGTCAAGTATTGTAAATATCCATCTTTATAAAATGAAACTGTCGAAGTCTTATAACCCATATCTATCAATAAAGCACCTTCTTGAAGATATACTGCATCAAAAGCCTCTTTTGCGCATGCAAACGCATTGATAGTAATATCAAGTACTTCCACACCGCATTTTTCAACTACCGAAATATATGGGTAAAGCAACTCTTTACTAGTAGTAATGACTAAAGAATCAACGATCAAATTTCTTGAAAGTTCCCCTAAAGGCGCCTCAACGGTTGCTCCTTTATCACTATGATAGCGAACTGGAATAATTGATACTACTTCTTCATCCTTAGAACGTTTAAATTTTGATGACAAACGCAATACTCTAACTATATCATCAGTAGATACTTTAGACCCAGCATCTGATAAACTAATGCTGCTGTCACTTTGATATAATTTAGCTTTTATGGTTGGAATTGTTAAAGCGACGCTCGTAATCTTAGATTCTAGAAAAGCCTCTGCTTCATCAATCAGTTTTCGTATATCTCTAATTAAGATACGATCATCTTCTATAATTCCCTTTTTCACTCCGTGACTAGGAATCGTTTTGACAAACAGTACATTGACATTAATGTTATTTACTTCAGCAACAAGAAACTTTAAGGTTGCACTACCGATGTCTAAAACAGCGTAAATATCTTTCATCACGTATCCCCTTTTCTTAGTATATATACAATATTAGCATAAAAACAGTTATTTTTAAACTCCTTTAAGCAATCCCGTAGAAAAAATTAATTATGAACATAAACATACTTCCCGACAAAATCATAATACTTATAATCTGGGAATTCTTCCATCTTTAAAGCATAATTATCGCCCTTTAATTGTACTGCCATATCATCATATCGCAAGTATAGAATTTTACCATCATCCATGATAAATTCACAACGTTTATCGTCAAGATTTTCAGGCGCATAATTAATATCTGAAATTTGATTAACTACTTGAGCGGGAATTTTTGCAAATTCCTTTGCAAAAGCTGCAAAGCGATCATAATCAAAACCATTTAATTTTGGACACCGTTGTACATATGTAGTTAATACTCCAGCCTCATCTTTAGTTACACGGCCAGTTTCATCAACAACATACAATATATTATCAATCGTACATTGACCAATCGGGTCAGCTTCAACTACTTTTATTTTAACATGACCAAATAAATCTTTTGTAACCTTGGCATCCTTAATTAGCGATGTTTTTTTAATGGCATTTTCAGCTGCATCCATACTTTTAAAGAAAGTATAATCCTGATGCAGTTTTATTTTTGAAGCGGTAATTATTTCTTCACTACTCACACGATTATTACCACTAACAGTTATTGTCTGTAAACGACTATAATCACTGACAAAAAAAGCAATAATCAATCCTATAACTAAAATTACAAAAATGACACGTCGACGCCTTTTTCGCTTCTTTGCCTTTTGTTTCTTTAAATAAGCAAGAACTTGATCGCGATCATAATCGTTATATATATTCTGTTGTTGCTTTCTTTTTGCCATACACTACTCCCAATTAATCAATCCAACCTCACGTCTTAACTTAACTCCAAATTTTTCATTTACTTTCTCTTGTACTAACATAATCAAATCATAAATATCTTTAGCACTGGCATAGCCATTATTCACAATAAAATTAGAATGTTTTGGCGAAACTTGAGCTCCTCCAATTTCATAGCCTCTTAAGCCACATTCATCAATATACTGCCAAGCTGGTTTATCTTGCGGATTTCTAAATACACTTCCGGCACTTGGCATATTCCAAGGTTGTGAAGACATTCTTCGTTCCTTACGTTTATCTAAAACAGCTTTAATCTCATCAGGACTTTTAGCAGTCAATTCAAACGTTACTTCCAAAACAATCAATTTTCGATTATCTTGACAAATTGAATGACGATAAGAAAAGTCCATCTGTTCATTATTAAAAGTAACAACTTCATGCTTTTCATTTAATAATGTGACCGTCTTTACTACACTTGCCAGGTCATACTTATATGCTCCAGCATTCATATATATTCCACCACCAATTGAGCCAGGAATCCCGCCCATAAATTCAAAACCGCTTAATCCAATTTTAGCAGCTTGATATGATAATGAAATCATTGGTACACCAGCTTGAGCAATCATCGTCGAACCATTGACCTTAATCTCATTAAAACATTCGTTGAGAGAAATAATTAAGCCCTCATATTCACGATCAGAGAATAATAAATTTGAACCCCGACCGATTACTAAATATTTAACCCGATGCTTACCACAATATTTAATTGTTTTAATCAGACTATCAACATCTTTAACTTTTAAATAAATACGCGCTGGTCCTCCGACTTTATAAGTGGTATGTTTATACATCGGCTCATCTTCAATCATCTCACCAACATCTAATTTTTCTAAATCTTCTTTAACTTGAGAAAATTTCATTCTATACTCCTACATTTCTTTAATTAATTTATAAATATCTCTACATGCATTTGGTTTACCAAGAGCCTTGGCACTTTTTTGCATACTCTCTTGAACAATTTTATTCTCTAAAATATAATCCACTTTTTCCACAAAATCTTTACTATTAAGATTTTCCTCTAAAATCATCATTGCTGCATTACGATCAGCTAATTCTCGAGCATTATACTCCTGATGATTAGCGGCAACATAAGGACTTGGAATTAAAATTGCTGGGATCCCTACCGCTGTAATTTCTGCCAGCGTAGAAGCACCAGCACGAGAAACAACCAAGGTTGTATTCTTTAATACTGATGGCATATCATCAATATACGGTACTAATTTAATATTCTTATTTAACTTTCCTAATTTTGTTTTCATCTCTTCAAAATAAGGCTTCCCAGTTACATAAAGCACTTGATAATTCTTTTGTTCAAAAGTCTTTAATGATTTTAACATCATTTCGTTAACAGATTTTGAACCCAATGATCCCATTACAATAGTCACTAAAGGAAGATTTTTATTTAGATGATATTTTTTAAAAATATCATCTGGTTTGATTGAGGCAATTACACTAGCACGTGGATTCCCTAATTTATAAGTTTTATCTTTGGGAAAATTCTCATATGCTTTATCATAACAACATACGATTTTATCAACATTTTTAATTAAAATTTTATTTGTTAAACCAATAATTGAATTTTGTTCATGAATCATTGTTTTATATCCTAAGCGATTAGCAGCTTCAACAACACTAGCACTAGGATAACCACCAAAACCAATGACAATATCCGGTTTGAATTTTTTAACTATTTTTTTCGCTGTAAAAATTGATTTAACAAAAATAGCAGCAGCAATCCCCTTTTTAATAGGATTTCCAACTAACCCGCGAACATTTAAACCAATATATTCATAGCCTTGTTGAGGTACTACTTCTGATTCAATACGATCCTTAGTTCCTACAAAAAGAAACTCACTATCTGGTTCTACTTCTTTTATATATTCAACTAAAGCTAAGGCAGGGTATAAGTGTCCACCTGTGCCCCCAGCTCCAACTATTACTTTCATCATCTCACCTCTAGACACTAGTATAACATTAATATGTTGATTTTGAAATATTTAATACAATTCCAATTGCAATAAGCGTAATCGTCAATGACGATCCTCCGTAAGACATTAACGGCAAAGTTACTCCCGTTACTGGAAATAAACCGACAACTACTCCAAGATTGATCAAAGTTTGAATTCCAATCATTGAAATAATTCCAATCATTAAAAAGCTGCCAAATAAATCTTTTACTTTAGTTGCTTGATTAAAGACAGTTACAAACATATAACCGTACATTCCAACTAATAAAACGCCCCCAATCAATCCAAATTCTTCTAAAAATATAGCAAAAATAAAATCTGTTTGTGGTTCCGGTAAATAAAAATGTTTTTGCACACTATTATTAAAGCCTACTCCTAAAATTCCCCCTGGTGCAATCGCATAAAGTGACTGAATAATTTGGAAACCACTTCCTAAGGGATCGGCAAAAGGGTTTAAAAAAGCTACGATACGTGCTAAACGATATGGAGCCGAAATAATCATAATAACGATTCCAATTACCCCTAAGATCCCTAACATAACAAAATATTTAAATGGAAATGGACTAACGATCAACATCACTACAATTGAACAAGCCATTACAACACCACTACCAAAATCAGGCTGAAGCATAATTAAACCAAACCCAAGTCCCAAAATCAATAACAACTTCAAACTAGCTTTTAGTTTCTTTAATTCATGATAATGATTGTTAATATAGTTTGCACTATAAATAATTATCGCAATTTTAAACAGCTCAGATGGCTGCAACGAAATAATACCTAAATTAAACCATGAGCGCGACCCCCCGCGAACTGCTCCAATCCCCGGAATCAAAACTAAAATCATCAAGATAAAAGACCCAATCAAAAGTTTATTTGCATTTTTTTGATAAATATGATAATCAATCTTTGAAAACACAAACATAGCAATTATACCAATAACAGCAAAAATTCCTTGTCGTTTAATGTAATATAAAGAATCATTAAATTTATATCCGGCCCAAATATTCGAGGCACTATATACCATCATCAACCCAATTATCACAATTATTAAAACTGTAACGACCACTCTTCTACGTTTCATATACTTACCTCCATTTTAAGTATATGAAAAAATATTTTAAGAAATGAAAAAAAGCTTATCATTCCTGATAAACTTTTTATTTAATCATAACCTTGATATTCCTTTTTAAATCATTTAACTGCTTATCATACGTTGCTTCTTTAGCTAATACCTTTGCTCTTTCAAAATAATCAATTCCTCCAAATCCTCTAAAATATACAATGGTATAACCATAATTACTCATTAATACTTCCAAATCTCCAACTTGTCGAGATTCATCAAAAACCCAATTTGCAATTTCAATAGTACTATCCCCTTTAGATATATTGTCATAATCTCCCTGATTGTTCTTATCATCTGCATATTTACTATTATATTCATGAAACTTATCAATCGATCTGTCAGTATTATTCATAAAATCTTGTAGCAAATTGTCTGCAAATTCTTTACATGTATTCATTTTTTCGGTTGTCAAATTATCAGTATCTGTTTCTCTAGCATCTAAATAAACTGTTGAAATACTAGCTTGTCGATAAACAGGCTGTTCTCTAGCCACCAGCATAACTACATCAATACTAGAATCCCCTTCAACTACTTTAACACTATTAATTGGTAATGCCTGATCAAATAATACGGATTGCAAATATTCAGGTAAATCTGATTTTCTTAAATCTTGACGTAGACTCAAATCATTATTTTGATAATAAATTTTTTTATCATCACTACTATAATCAACTGCCATCTGTTTAAAATCTGCCTCACTACGAATCTTTTGGGCAAACTCATCTGCTTTTGCTTTATCATCCTTAGCAAAAGCAAAATAGCGAATATTGATCGTATCAATATCATTTTTATTAGCTAGATAATATTGCTCCACCTCTTCATCAGTTGGTTCTTTTAATAAAACTGCTGCATAGCGTGAGGCCAGATTAGCTTCCTCATAATAACTGATTAAATTATCCTTTGTTGCCTCTAAACCAAAGGTTGAATGGAGATAATCTTCAAAATCAATCTTATTTTCTTTACAATAACTTTCTAGTTCACCAAATGTTGAGCGAGCTTTCTTTTTATCATCAGCATTTATTTGATAACCAGCAGTTTTAGCACCTCTTACCAATGCCTCTACTTCTAAAATATCTTTCTTTGCCTGATCAGCAAAATAATATTCCCATGATTTGTCTGTATAACCAGTAACCGTACAATCTTGATTTTTTAAATCATTTATATCCTTTTCAATATTAAAATCAACTATACTTGCATAATCATCACTAAAAGCACTGTAATATTGGTTTAAATATTTAGTCAAAGCGCGACCATAGAAAAACTCAAATTTTGCTTTTGGCACCTCTTTATCATCTAGTTTCATTGTATAGCCAACTTTCAGATTTCCTAAATAATTATTTTCGGGTTCTTTGGAACAACCTATTATCAAAGCTGCCAGTACTAGCAAAATCATTAATTTTTTAAGTATTTTCATATGCTCACCTCAATTAATTATAGAGGTATGCTGAACCATACCTCTATATCATCTTTATCATTTTATTTTACTGCTTTTCTTTTTTTAGCTGTTACATATGCAGTTAATCCTGCCACTAGAGCAACGGCCCCAGCCAGCATTGTTGTGTTTAAATTAATTTCATCACCAGTTTTTACTGAAGTAGTAGGTTTATCAGGTGTTGGTGTAGGGGTAACTGTTGTTGTATCTGTAGTTGGACGGTCTGGATTATATGTTTGAACACGCTCATCATCAATAATTCCTGACCAGTTTAAACCATAGGCTACATCATAAGTATTTCCTTGTGTATCTTTATAACATACTAGATCACCAGCAACATCTTCTTTATTCGCTTCTACAGTATCCATATTTGCAGGAAATTGTAATGGTAATAATCCTTTTGGTTCAGATTTACCATTAATAATATCAAACACAGCACTATCACTTACAGAGAAGCCACATACGATTGCATCTACTTTGTCTTCAAATTCACTAACGATAACAGGACCATTAGCATTTAAAGCAACAACTACAGGAATATCTTTATTGACTGCTTTAGCTGCTTCTACAGCTTCCAAACAAGCTGTTAAATCGTATTCATTAGCAATTTTACTAGTTGCTCCATAATAAGATCTATTTTGTTGGGTACCATCACTATTTAAATCTCCAGCAATTGACACTTTTCTTACGTTTTCGCCATCAGCAGTATATGGGCGGTATTGCAATGATAATGGATAAAATTTTTGTTTACCATCTTCAACGATCATACCTGATTGATTAAATAAGCTTCCGTTATTTGGAGAACGCATTCCAACAATTACTTTATCAACATTTGATAAATCAGGTCGTACTACTTTATCATCAACTATTTCATCAGTTAAAACTGTTCCATAGATAGATTTAGCTGTCTCAATATTCATTGAATCTGACCAAGATGCAGGTGTATCACCAAAAACTCCTTTTTGTTCTGCAGTATATGTTTTAGGAATATAAACAGTCATATCTTTAGGATCTTTTGCTTGATCTTTAGCCGCTTTAATTGTGTTATCTTTATTCTTTAACATAACCACTGACTCTAACTGAGCTTGATATCCAGCGTCTTTTTTATCTTTACTTCCAGCTTCAGCTAATGATTCATCTAAATTCAAATAAGTATTTTCAAATAATCCTGGTTCCATTGTTAATTTCAATAAACGTTTAGCTGAAGTTGCAAAGCGAGTATTAGCAGCTTCTTCGCCATCACGATCAACCATTTGCTGCCATGACCAAACGATTGGCTTATTGTCATTATTACCACCAAACATGTCACCACCAGCATCTAAGATTGCTAAATGTCTTTCGTTATCAGTAGCATTTTCCATTCCCCAAGCCATTCCTAGACCACCTAGTGCTAATTGTTCAGGGGGCGTGCTAGTAACACCCCAGTCAGTACAAACTACACCGTCAAAGCCTAAATCATCTCTTAAAATACTCATTTTAGACTTACTATAAGCTGAACCAACTCTTTCGCCACCTAAAGCACTACCGTCAGCATTGATTCCAATTGAATAAGATGTCATCACTGCAGTTGCCGCTCCAGTTTTCCCTTTCAATTTTAAGCCACCTTGAGCAAAAGGAGTTAAATGTTCTTCAAAATTACCACCTGGATAAACTGCATATTTACCTGCACGGGTATGTGATTCACGACCACCTTCACCGGCTCCATCACCAGGGAAGTGTTTGATCATACAGTTAATTGAATCTTTTCCCCATCCTTGATCTTCTCCATTAACATATGTTGATTGTGAACCGTCTACATAAGCTTGAGCCATATCTGTAGATAGTTTAGTATTTTCACCAAAAGTTCCACCAACTCTTAACCAGCGTGGTTCTGTCGCTAAATCTATTTGAGGTCCTAAAGCTGTTACAATTCCTAATGCACGATATTCAGCTGAAGATGCCTTTGCAAAATTATACATATGTTCAGTATCAAAAGTTGCTGCCAATCCAATATTAGAAGGCCATTTAGAAATATCTGTAGCCCCACTAGAAACATTATCAGAATATAAATCTCCTGACCCTGCTGTTGAACGAGGATCAGAACTAAAATCAACAGGAACATTGAAATCAGATATTTCTACATACTCTTGCATCGCATTGACCCAACGTACTGAATCTTCCACATCATTTCCTGCTGCATCAGTAATATTTCTAACATAACTATTTGTTAAATAATCTTTTTGTGAATCTGTTAATCCTGCAGCACTATTTCCTTCATGGCTACTAAATAACATTAATCCAGCAATCTTTGCGATCCCATCTTCACCTTCAGCAACCAATGCATCAGCAAGATCTTGTGCTCTTGTTTCAGCATCAAGATACCATCTTTCATAATCATCGATTTCTCCATTTAAGTTCATATCTTTGAAAGCATATTCCTTACCATCGATATTTTCGCTTAACAACGCCGTTTTACCAGCTTCTTTAGCTTTTTCATCAAAAGCTTTTGAATAAGTCAAAGTTGGAGCTGCTTCACCTTTATAATCAGGATTAGTTACTACCATAATATCAATATCGTAGTCACTAAATTGAGCGTTTTCTCCGCTTCCTTCTGTTTTCGCAGCCTGATATTTTGCTTCCACAACAGAATATTTTGATAATTCTACTGCATTTAATGCAATCGGTGTTGCACTTCCGATAATACAGCCGGCAGCTGATAAAGCAGCCAATGTTTTTGTAAGTTTTTTCTTCTTACTCATCTTCGATTTTCCTCCTCGTTTAAATTCCCTATGCTTCTAGTATAAACGAGAAGTTGATGAAAGCGTTTACTTAATCATCGACAAAACACAAATAAAGTTTAACCTTTTTTGTTTTCGTGAAAAAAAGTATTTTTTCTTAGACCAAATTTATAAAAAAAATAAATCTATTTATAAAATTCTTAAATTATTTAATATCTATAAAAATAATAAGTAATCATTTTATAAATTAAATCAGCAATTGCTAAACGAATAAAATATTCATTAAATGAAAAAGGTATTGTTAGTGTTGTAACATTATCATAATTTTGAACTGACTTTTGACCAATAAAAATAACTTTACAATTAGTTTGCATAATTCTTTCTAATCCATATACCGGTTCAATAGTTTCCTTTTCAATAAACCCATCAAATGAATGAACTCCGTTAGTAATAATTATTAAACTTTCTTGATCAATCAAAGCTAACTGTTCCTCAAAATCCTTTTTATTTAAAGATTTAGGAAAAATCAATTCCTTATGATATAACCCCAATAATTCTTGAAAATCATAAAACAGCGGTAATTCTCGAGGTTCTCCAAAGACAAAGATATTATTTGCTTCATTAATTTGTTTAGCGAATATTTTTATTTTTTGAAATGTAACAATTTTTTGTACTTCACTAAAATATTCATCGTTTAGTCGAACATACTCATTTAAATTATCTTTTGAAAACATTAAGTTTGCATTCATCTTTAAGCGATCCAAGCGAATCTTTTCATCGAGACATTCTTCTTGAAAATCACTGCAAAAGACTTTCCAAGAATCATATCCTAAATAACGGCAAAATTTTAAAACAGATGTTTTTGAAATCAAGGTATCTTCAACAACTTTGCTAATTGATAATCGATTGATCGTATCACAATTAGCTAATAAATATTTTGCTAACGAATAATGAATATTTTCATTTTGATTGTAATTGATTAATTGATGTAATTTAATTAAGATTGATCCCACTATTATTTCCCTCGACAATACTTTAAATTATACTCAATATAAATTAAATCTAAGATCAATATCGTATAATAATCAAAATCAACAAAACTATTTTTATTAGTCGTTGGAATGTAGAGATAATGATTGATGTATTGAAGTGAGCTATACCGATTACTGCAGCTAATAACTGCTTTCTTGCCAGCATTATTACAAATTAAATTAAACTTGGACTTACATTCACCAACATATCTTCCAGAAGCAGTTAAAATAATCGCTAGATCGTCCTCATTCATTGGCTCTAAATAATCACTTTCACTTTGAAAATCACTATAAACTGTTTTACCAATACTGATCATATTTATTTGGAAATCAACTGCCAATGATAATGGATATACTGCCCCAAATAAATAAATTCTACTACTTTGATTAATTATTTCAACTAGTGCATTGATCTCTTTTTTTAAATTATTTTTAAATTCTAAACTATCATTTTTAGCAATATAACATAAATGATCATAGATACTTTCTATATCAATATTACTAAAACGACTTTCAATTTGCTGTTCTTTAACTTTTTTTGTTTTAACTAAAAAGCTTTGAAAATTATTCCAAGAATGAAAACCAAAATATTCACAAAATCTCGTTACACTAGCTCTCGAAACATAACATTCATCCATAATATCTTTAAGCGTAATATTTTGGCAATAACTATAATTTTTAATAATATACCGGGCTATTTCGTAAATCACATCTTTTTTTACACATGAATTGATATAGACTATCAATCTGCTGAGTAATGTATTCATGCCTTCCTCCTTTATAAAATAATATTTATCTATAAACAGGTAGCACTGAAACGACATTAAGATAACTTACGATTACCCATAAGCTTGCAATTTTTAATGTTACCATGCATATACATATAATTTTATTATATAATGGGAAATTTTCAAATAGAAAGTTTTTCATAAATTAAAAAAGACACTTTCGACAATAAAATAAACCTTTAAGCTATATTCCTTAAAGGTTCACTTTACAAAGCATCTTCTATAATTTATTAACAATATTTTTAAATACTCGACCACGTTCTTCATATCCAGAAAATTCATCAAAACTGCTGGTTGATGGCGAAAGTAAAATAATATCGCCAGCTTTTGCTTTCTCGATTGCCAGCAAAGTCGCTGCTTCTAAATTCTCAACAGAACTACTGTTTGCAACATGCATATCATTTTTAAATCGCTCTCCAGCAGCACCAAATGTCACCAGATGACTGATTTTATTACCATAAGTAGCCATTTCGGTTAAATCTAACCCTTTATCAAAACCACCCATCAATAAAATTACTGGTTGTTCAAAAGCTTTTAAAGCAATGATCGTAGCGTCAGTATTAGTTGCTTTTGAATCATTATAGATTTTAACTCCATTAATTTCTCTAACAAACTCAATTCGATGTTCAACACCAATAAATGAGGCAATTTCTCGATTGATGACTGTTACTGGTACATCACATTTTTTAGCAATGCAGATAGCTGTCATAATATTTTGAATGTTATGGCGTCCTACAACTTTAATATCCGCTAAGTTAATAATTAATTCATCTCGATAATAGATTGCCTGTTCTTTGATCATACAGTCAGCTTCATGTATCAATGACATTGTGACTTGATTACATGGAACTGGATATTTTTCCAAATACTCCATTACTGTTTTATCATCAAGATTAACCACAAAATAATCATCCAGATCAGTATTCTTATAAATATTTGTTTTAGAAGCATAATACTCATCCAATGAGGCCATATAATCTAAATGATCGGGTGTTAAATTGATGATCGTTGAGACATAAGGCTTAAATCGTTCAATATCTAATAACTGAAAGTTACTCATTTCAATTACTACATAATGATTTTCTTCATTAAGAAGATCATTATCTAAAACAACATCACATAGTGGTGTTCCCACATTACCTGCTAAATGAACATGTTGATATTGTCCCTTTAATATTTTATCAATTAAAGTAACTGTTGTTGTTTTACCATTAGTACCAGTTACTCCAATATAATGTTGTTTTTTAGCAACTTGAAAAGCTAATTCAATTTCCGTATATACAGGAACCTTTCTTTCCTTAAGTCTTAAAATAAATGGCTTATGATAATTAATTCCAGGGTTCTTGATTACAAAGTCAAAATCACGTTCAAATAATTCAGTTGGGTGTGACCCTGTTACCATTTCAATTCCCATATCAAGATATTGTTGATATTCTGGAATATCCTTAATTTCTTTAGCTTCATTAACCGTAATCGTTGCATTTAATTTATGAAGCAATCTAATCGCAGCCTTACCACTTTTAGCAAGTCCAATCACTAATACCTTTTTTCCAGTAAACATATTCTATAGCACCCCAATTACAATTGATAAGATTCCACAGATGAAACCAATGAACCAGAATGAAATAGTTACTTGTTGTTCACTCCAGCCCAACATTTCAAAGTGATGATGGATCGGTGCCATCTTAAATACTCGTTTTCCCCGAGTTTTAAATGAGACTACTTGAATAATAACCGATAAAGTTTCCATTAAAAAGACTCCACCAACTAAAATAAGTAATAACTCTTGTTTTGTAAGTATCGCTAAAATAGCCAAGAAACCACCTAGACCAAGCGAACCTACATCACCCATAAATATCTTAGCAGGATGATAATTAAACATCATGAAACCAAGTAAAGCCCCTACCATTGCAGTTGCATAACTTGCAAGAGTATAATCTTTTGTCATGATAGAAAAGATTATAAATGGTGCAATCGCAACCATTGAAAGACCAGTTGCTAATCCATCTAAACCATCAGATAAATTTACACCGTTACTTTCCCCTGCAAACATTACTAAGATTAATGCTGGATATAAATAACCCATATCAATATTAATATCTAATAATGGAATTGTAATTACTGATGTAAAATCAGGAATAAAGTTCATTGCAAAAAAATAACAAATAATTGCTAACGCGATCTGAGCTAATAATTTAGCTAGTGGCGGTAATCCCTTATTACTATGTTTAACAATGATCAAAGCATCATCCACAAATCCAATTGCACTATATCCAACTAAAACAATTGTTGCTAAAATCAGCTCCGGATCAAGTAAATTACTAAAATTAACAATAAAAGCACCAAGAATTGCGGCAATCACAAAAACGATTCCACCCATTGTTGGTGTACCATTTTTTGACTTATGTGATTCAAGTCCTTCTTCACGTTCAACTTGACCAAATTTCATCTTATGTAGGAATGGAATTACTTTAGGCATTGCTAGAACAACAAGAATAAAGCCAATTCCAAAAGCAATTATTAGTTTTAAGAAGTTTTCCATCTATATGTCCCCTTTTTTATAAAATTCGTCTTTACTATATCATATTATCGTTTAATAGGCAAAATAAAAGGGACAAGAGTCCCAATTATTAAATTGTTTTACCCACTAATTCCTAGATCCTTCATTAATTCAAGGGCCCGTTTAATAACTGCGTCCTCATCTTCTCCATCAGCAATAATTTCAATTTTTGCTTTTGTTGGAATACCCAGAGATAGAACCCCCATCAATGATTTCATGTTGACAGTTTTAGATGCGTAGACTAACTTAATATCACTGTTGAACATCTTCATAGTATCAACTAGTTCGGTTGCTGGAGTCGCATAAAGACCAACTGGATCAGTTACGGTAACGTCGATTCTTTTTACCATATTGCTTACCTCCTTAATTACTTATATTATAACATTGTTACCTAGTTATTGCATCTAATATAATTATCTTTTTTCAATTTGAATTACGTATGGAGCAGATAACTTATTCATCATTTTAAACAACGCTACATTATAACTTATATGATCTAAACTGGCGACATATTCCTCAATTAACAAACTTTCTTTTTTTCCCTCATCATGACCAATGTAAACAACTAAAAACAATTCTCCTTTTCGATTCAAATATTCAACTGCTTTTTTTATTGCTTGCAAAGAACTGTCAGCCATAGTTGTAATTTGATGATCTCCATTGGGGAGATAACCGAAATTAAAAATTCCTACATCAAAGTTTTTTACATAGCAATCAAAATTTTCATGAGAAGCTAAAATCAAATTTACATTATCAGTATCTTCTATCAACTTCTTTGTATTATTTAAAGCTTCCTGCTGAATATCAAAACTATAAACTTGTTTAGCCACTTTACTTAAAAATAAAGTATCATGACCATTCCCCATTGTAAAATCAATTGCAATTTGGTAGTCTTTTCTCTTAATTCGATTATGCACATATTCAATCATCGTTTCCATATTTTCCTATACTCCTGTTACATTTTGTGTAATCTATTACAATCGTTTTTATTTTAACACATTTAGCTAAAAAAATTTGTACCAACCTATTTTTTTGGTTATAATGAGACTGTAAAAATAAGGAGGATTAAATTATATGGCTTTAAGTAAAGATTTTTTATGGGGTGGCGCTTTAGCTGCTCATCAATTTGAAGGTGGGGTTTTAAATACCTCAAAAGGATATAGTGTTGCTGATGTGATGACTGCCGGAGCACATGGTGTTCCTCGCCGTATTACTGATCAAATCATGGAAAATGAATATTATCCAAACCATGTTGGAATTGACTTCTATTCTCATTACAAGGAAGATATTGCTTTATTTGCGGAAATGGGATTTAAATGCTTTAGAACATCTATCGCATGGACTCGTATTTTCCCTAATGGTGATGAAACAGAACCCAATGAAGAAGGATTACAATTCTATGATGATGTTTTTGATGAATTATTAAAATATGGAATTGAGCCAGTTATCACATTATCTCATTTTGAGATGCCTTATCATTTAGCAAAAGAATATGGTGGTTTTATGAATCGTAAAACTATTGATTTCTTTGTTAAATTTGCTGAAGTATGTTTTAAAAGATATAAAGATAAAGTTAAATATTGGATGACTTTTAATGAAATTAATAATCAAATGAATTTTAAAAATGATATTTTTGGCTGGACTAATAGTGGTGCTCATTTTGGAGATTATGATAATCCTGAAGAAGCAATGTATATTTGCGGTCATCATACTTTATTAGCAAGTGCATTAGCAGTAAAAATTGGTAAACAAATCAATCCTAACTTTTTGATTGGAAATATGATTGCAATGGTTCCAATTTATCCATTTTCATGTCGTCCTGCTGATATGGTATTATCAAATCAGATGATGCATGATCGCTGGTTCTTCTGTGACGTTCAATGTCGCGGTCATTACCCTGCATATGCTTTAAAAATGTTTGAACGCAAAGGCTTTAATATTAACATTACAGAAGAAGATAAGAAAATTCTTGCTGAAGGAACTGTAGATTATATAGGATTTAGTTATTATATGACTAATACTGTAGATTCAACTGCACATCAAGATGTTTCTAAAGCAACTGATGGTTCAAGTGAGCATTCTGTTAAAAATCCATTTATTAAAGAATCTGACTGGGGCTGGGCAATTGATCCAGAAGGATTAAGATATGCATTGAATATTTTTTATGAAAGATATGAAAAACCATTATTTATCGTCGAAAATGGTTTTGGTGCCATTGACGTTAAAGAAGCTGATGGTTCTTGCCATGATGACTATCGCATCAACTATTTAAAAGCTCATATTAAAGAAATGAAAAAAGCTGTTGAACTTGACGGGATTGATTTAATTGGTTATACCCCTTGGGGATGTATTGACTGTGTTTCATTTACTACTGGTGAAATGAAAAAACGTTATGGTTTTATCTATGTTGATCGTGATAATGAAGGTAATGGTACTTTAGAAAGAAGTAAAAAAGATTCTTTCGAATGGTATAAAAAAGTAATTGCTTCAAATGGAGAAAATCTAGACTAAAAACAATAAGATAAAAGTTACTTTTCTAATATAGTAATCATGTTTATAATATCTTAAGCTGAATTGCTCATTACAGAACATTACTTCTGCAACAAAGTATATTATGGCATGTTTTAACACTTATTAATAAGAAAATATTTTTATTCTTTTAAAATTGATACCGGACTGTTGTAATAACAGTCTTTTTCTACGTCTATTGCTCCTCTTAATCAAAACATCCTGTTACTAGCAAACTGTTTTTCTAATCTAAAAAGGCGACTTCTAAAGATTTAAATATCGTTCCTTCTACTTATCGATGTATCTATTAGTCCACCTTTCTTTTTTTAAACCATACATAATCCCAATCAAATCAGCTAAAAACCAGCCAATTGGAATTGCCCACCAAATCGCCAAAGTTCCAAATAATGGTGCTAAAAGATATGCTAAAACAACACGTGTCCCTAGCGAAATAACAGTTAAAACTACAGAAATTCCTGGTTTACCAACCCCACGATAATAACCATACAATAAAAATAAACATCCAATTCCTAAATAACAAGCACCTTCAATTCTTAGATACTGAGCCCCTTGATAGATAATTTCAGACTTTGAAGATTCTATGAAGATCAGCATTAGCTTATCAGCAAAGATAAAGACTAAGGCAGAAATAAAAATACAAAAGATAGAAGCCATTACAACTGCTACTTTAAATCCTTTATGTATTCGTTCTTCTAATCCTGCTCCTTTATTTTGAGCAATATAGGTTGAAAAAGCATTACCAAAATCTTGAACTGGCATATAAGCAAATGAATCAATCTTTACAGCAGCAGCAAAAGCTGACATCGTTACTAAACCAAAACTATTTACTAACCCTTGAATCATTAAAATCCCAAAATTCATTACTGATTGCTGGATACAAGTTAATAATGAGTACGCTTTGATTTTCTCAAATATTTCACGTTCAAAATGCCAATGTTTTCGTTGCGGTAACAATTCTTTTTGACTTAGAAAGACATAAAGCATGATACCAATAGCACTAAAAGCTTGGGCAATCAATGTCGCAACAGCAGCTCCAGCTACCCCCATTGCAACTTCTGCCACTAAATAAATATCTAATCCAATATTTATAATTGATGCTAATGCTAGAAAGATCAATGGGATTTTAGAATTTCCCAAAGCTCTTAATAGCGAGGAAAAATAATTATAAATAAAAGTAAAAACTAGACCTAGAAAAATTATAAACAAATATTGATGGGTATCCATAAAAATATCCCTAGGAATATTCATAAAATTTAAAATTAGATCAATTGCTAAAAGACAAACTATTTCTAATCCAATTGAAAAAATGCCGATTCCTACAAAAGAGACAAAAAAAGATGTTTTCATTTTATCTAATTGTTTAGCCCCATAGAACATCGAAAATAAAATTCCACTCCCCATGCAAAGACCTAAGATAATGGAAGTTAAAAAAGTCATAATCGTAAAAGATGAGCCAACTGCTGCCAGAGCATCAGTTCCGATATAATGTCCAACAATAAAAGTATCAGCTACATTATAAAGCTGCTGTAAAAGATTTCCTAAGATCATTGGAATTGAAAATTTAATTAATGCCCTGGTAATATTTCCTTCTGTTAATTTCCCTATCATAAAATCACCCCATTACTTACATAATAAATATATCATCCAATAAAGTCAATTAAAGAAAATTATGTAAGATATTTATCATTCTTATCATTATTTCCGTTATCTTTATTGATTTCGTAGTATAATATATTTATAAATAAGGAGGTCGATATAGATGACATTTAATAAAGATTTTTTATGGGGTGGTGCAATTGCAGCACATCAAGCTGAAGGAGCTTGGCAAGAAGGTGGAAAAGGAATTAGTTGCTCTGATGTCGAAACAGCAGGGAATAATGTAACTGGTGCGCCAAGACGCTTAACTGATGGCGTCATCGAAGGAGAAGATTATCCAAATCATGTTGGGGTGGATTTCTACCATCGCTATAAGGAAGATATTGCTTTATTCGCTGAAATGGGATTCAAAGCATTTAGAACTTCTATTGCCTGGACACGAATTTTTCCTCGGGGTGATGAAGAAACACCTAACGAAGAGGGTTTACAATTTTATGATGATTTATTTGATGAATGTCATAAATATGGAATTGAGCCAATTATAACATTATCGCACTTCGAAATGCCTTGGACGCTTGCAAAAGAGTACGGTGGTTTTAGAAATCGTGAAGCAATCGACATGTTCGTTAAATTTGCCAAAGTATGCTTTGAAAGATACCAGCATAAAGTTAAATACTGGATGACTTTTAATGAAATCAATAATCAAGCTGATGTTTCTCAGCACAACTTAATCCAAGAAGGAGCTGTACTTTTAAAAAAAGATGATGATGCAGAATATTTAATGTATTTATCTGCTCACCATGAATTAGTCGCTTCTGCTTTAGCTGTTAAAGCCGCTCATGAGATCAATCCTGATTTACAAGTTGGATGTATGATTGGGATGAATGCTGTTTACCCTGCATCACCTAATCCAACTGATGTAATGAACGCTTTAGGAGCAATGCATCAAAAATACTGGTATGTTGAAGTCCATGCCCGTGGTCACTACCCAAATCATATATTGAAAAAATTCGAAAGAAAAGGTTATGATTTTATTACTGAAGAAGATAAAAAGATTTTATCTCAAGGTAAAGTGGACTATATTGGATTCTCATATTACATGAGTTTTGCTTCAAAATATCAAGGACGTAATGAAAAAACATATGATTATTTCAGTGAGGACTTTGTTCGAAATACTCATCTAAAAGCTTCAGACTGGGGTTGGCAAATCGATCCACTAGGATTACGCTGGTGCCTAAACTGGTTCCATGACCGTTTTGAGTTACCAATGATGATTGTTGAAAATGGTTTTGGTGCTTATGACAAAGTAGAAGCAGACGGAACAATCGATGATCAGTATCGTATCGACTATTTAGCAGCACATATCGAAGCTATGAGGGATGCAGTTGACTATGATGGAGTAGAATTATTAGGTTATACAATGTGGTCACCGATCGACATTGTCTCTGCTTCTACTGGTGAATATGATAAACGCTATGGATTTATCTATGTGAATTACAATAATAATCATGAAGGAGATTTTTCAAGATGTAAGAAAAAATCTTTTGACTGGTATAAGAAAGTCATTGCCACAAATGGTGAAGATTTAAGTGAATAAATGTAAAACGGTATGGACAGTCATACCGTTTTATTATGCAACTATTTTTAACATTCAAGGCAACTTTGATTGATAGACAATAATTGATTTTAACGTATAATCCTAAATATAGGAGGTATGAAAAATATGCTTAGTACGAATCTCGTTTGGCTTAGAAAACATTATCAATATACTCAAGAAGAAATTGCACAGCAAGTTGGTGTATCACGTCAATCTGTAGCAAAATGGGAAAGCGGTGAATCATTGCCTGATATTGACAGCTGTATGGCATTGGCAAAAATATACAATGTAACAATTGATAATTTAATCAATCATGATGAAGATGATGCTGGAATCGTAATTCCTCCCAAAGGAAAACATTTTTTTGGAGCAGTTACTGTTGGTGAACGTGGACAAATCGTAATTCCTCAAGAAGCACGTCGAATCTTTAAAATTTCCGCTGGTGATAAAGTTTTGATCCTTGGTGATGAAGAACGTGGTCTAGCTATTGTTCATCAGCGTGATGTTATTAACTTTGTTAGTGAATTAGGAGTACCCAAAAATGAAAAGGACTGATTATCATGGAAATGATTGAAATTAAAAATTTAACAAAAAAATATAATGATAAACTTGCTGTTGATAATTTAAATCTATCAATCAAACAAGGAAAATTACTAGCTCTATTGGGAGTAAATGGAGCCGGTAAAACTACTACACTCAAAATGTTATCGGGTTTGATTCAACCAACAAGCGGTGATGCTAGAATCAATAACTATAGCATTGTTAATGAAAGCTTCTTTGTTAAAGAGCTTATCGCCGTTTCACCCCAAGAAACTGCAATCGCACCGAATTTAACCGTTAGAGAAAATTTGGAATTAATGGCGGAAATCCATGGTTTTAAAAAAACTTTAATCAATAACAAAGTCATCGAAATGATTACCGCTTTTAATTTGAAAGATGTTGCTGCTAAAAAAAGTAAAAAACTATCGGGTGGTTATCAACGGCGCTTAAGTATTGCTATGGCCCTAATTAGTGAGCCACAAATTTTATTTTTAGATGAGCCAACACTAGGACTTGATATTTTAGCCAGAGAACAATTATGGCGCACAATAAAAGCACTAAAAGGTAAGATTACTATCATTTTAACTACCCATTATCTCGAAGAAGCCGAAGCTTTATCAGATTATGTTTGTATTATGAAAGATGGTAAAATCAAAGCCCTGGGAACCACAAATGAACTAATTAAATTTGCCAAGACAACCAGCTTTGAAGATGCCTTTATAAAACTTGCAACAGGAGGAACTGAAAATGAGAACATGGGCCTTTGCTAAAAGAACCACAAAAGAAATTTTACGTGACCCTATTAATATTATTTTTGGTTTAGGTTTTCCAATCGTTATCTTGTTACTATTGACAACAATCCAAAAAAATATTCCAGCCACCCCTTTTTCACTAAAACAATTAACACCAGGAATTGCAGTATTTGGCTTGTCCTTCTTATCATTATTTTCAGCTACATTGATCTCTCGTGATCGAATGTCATCATTATTAGCACGATTATTTACTACTCCTATGACAGCTAAAGATTATATTTTGGGATATACTTTACCATTAATACCAATAGCCTTGATACAGACTTTACTTTGCTATCTAGCAGCATTTTGTCTAGGTTTAAAAATAACACCTGATGTCATTATTGCCATCTTATGTACAATCCCCATTTCAATTATTTTTATTGCAATCGGCTTATTTTGTGGCACTATTTTTAATGATAGACAAGTCGGAGGAATCTGTGGTGCCTTATTAACTAATCTTACCGCGTGGCTAAGTGGGACATGGTTTAGTTTAGATTTAATTGGAGGCTTGTTTAAAGATATTGCGTATTGTTTTCCTTTTGTCCATGCTGTAGATATGGCACGAGATGGCTTAAATGCGAATTATCACGCAATGCCTAATAATTTATTCTGGGTTTTAAGCTACGCTGGACTCCTCTTAATTGCAGCTGTTTCACTATTTAAATATAAAATGAAACATAATTAAAAAACTCTTTTTGAGTTTTTTGCTTTCTATTAATATATTATAACGATTTTATTTCTTTCCAAAAACTAATTAATTTCGTCAAAGAATAACTCGCATTAGCTGGTGAACTTGATGGTAACTTAGTAACAGGAAGATCAATAATTTCATCGAAATAGCGATGATACAATCTATCTGCTAAGTTCCCATTTGTATAAATATGCGTAATTTGACTTTGATCAATGATTTTCTTTAGATCATTGACTTCAACATTTGTAATACTACTATCACTCGAACCTTTGATTTCACAACTAGCAATTACATCCCACACAGCTATATGTTGATTTATTAAAAATTCTTTCTTTTCAATAATAGTCTCTGGTAATTCAGTATTATAAATATTTGCAAGAATTTTCCAAAAACGATTCTGCGGATGATGATAAAAAAAGTTGGCCTCCCGCGATTTTACTGATGGAAAAGAACCTAAAATTAATATTTTAGAACTTTTATTATATACAGGTTCAATTAAATGATATTCTCTCATAATTCCCTCCCTTTAAATCAATAATAACATTGTTCCTGCAACGATCAAAATCAATCCCGCCACAGCCTTTTTTGACAAAGACTCTTTTAAAACAAAATACGAAAAGATAATTGTGACGATGATACTCAGTTTATCGATTGGAACCACAATACTAGCCTCCCCTAATTGCAACGCTTTATAATAACAGATCCATGATAAACCTGTTGTAATTCCAGAAGAAAATAAAAAAAGCCAATTCTTTTTTGTAATTTCTTTAATTGTATGATAACTTTGCTGATAAAAAACAATCCCCCAAGCCATAATCAATACTACCGCTGTACGAATAAAAGTTCCCAGATTACTATCAATATTAAGCATTGCAATCTTAGCAATTATAGCCGTCAAAGAAGCAAATAAAGCTGAAGCCAAGGCAAATAATAGCCAATGGTTATTTGTCACTTTATTTACAACCTGCTTTTTTTCAATCATCATATAAGTTCCTAAAGACATAATTATCATAGAAATTATTTTAAGCATAGTAATTTTTTCGTCAAAGAAAATAAATGCTAACAGCATCGTTAAAATTGTACTACTTTTATCAATTGGTGTAACTTTGTTAACATCTCCTAATTGTAGTGCCTTAAAATAACATAACCATGATAATCCAGTTGCAATTCCAGAAAAACATAAAACCAATACTGTACTACTATCAATATATTTTAATTGTTCCTGGGTTCCAGCAAATAAGACCATTATCCATGAAAAAATTAAAACAATTATTGTCCTTAATGCTGTTGCTAAAGAAGAATCAACATTCTTCAAACCAATTTTTGCAAGAACTGCAGTAACCCCAGCAAATAAAGCTGATAGACAAGCTAATCCAATCCACACCCTAAGTTTCCCCCTATACTTATTATATTTATATTTTACCGCAATTAACAAAAAAGAAAAGTGAAACAAACTGTTTCACTCATATTATTCAATTCGTAACATTCGGTATCCAACTCCAACATGGGTCTGAATATATTTAGGATGCGTAGGATCTAATTCTATTTTTTTACGAAGCGTAGCCATAAATACTCTTAATGAGGCAACATCACTCTCTAAAGTACTCCCCCAAATTTCTTTAGTAATATATGTATGTGTTAATACTTTGCCAACATTTCTTGAGAGAAGGCACAGCAACTTATATTCAATCGGTGTTAAATGAAGTTCTTGCTGATCTAAATATGCACATCCGCCAGCGTAATCAATTTTTAGATCACCATTAACAAAATCACTACTTTCTATATTTTGACTTTGATTATAATTAAGCCGTCTTAAAATAACACGTAATCTTGCTAAAAGTTCCTCAACTGAAAAAGGTTTGGTCAAATAATCATCAGCCCCAGCATCAAGAGCCTCAATTTTATCACGATCTTCACTTCGAGCACTAATAACGATTATTGGCATATTTGTCCAAGTACGTACTTTTTTTATAATTTCAACCCCATCTAAATCAGGCAGCCCTAGATCCAACAGCATTATATCCGGTTTTTGTGAAGCAGTTTCAATAATTGCTTGTTTTCCCGTTTGTGAAGTATGATATTTATAATCATGAGTTTCTAAAGTTGTAGCAATCAAATTTCTAACTGCGTTATCATCTTCTACAACTAATACAAATGGCTTATTCATGTATTTCAACCTCCTTAATCGGCAATGTAAAACTAAAAATCGTTCCGTGAGGAATATTGTCCTTAACTGCAATATTACCACCATGCGCTACAATAATAGCTTTACACAAAGCTAACCCTAAACCAAGTCCGCGACGTCCGTCAATAACCTCATGCTTTACAGTATAAAACATTTCAAAAAGTTTTTCTTTGTCCTTATCACTGATTCCTGCTCCATCATCAGCAATTTGAATTTCTACAAAATCTTTATGCTTAAAGGTTTCAATACTAATCATTGAACCTTTTGGTGTATATTTAATTGCATTGTCAACAATATTTATAATTACTTGAATTATTAAGCCAGCATCTATTTTTGCTAAAATAAATTCATCATTAGCCTTTACCTCAATACGGTGTTCATCCTTTTTATGACTAATATGATTCAATGCCTCATTTATAACTTCCTCAATAAGTTCTGTTTCTAAATGCAGATTCATTTTGCCATCTTCAATTCTTGTAACTGAAAGAAGATTTTCAACCAGATTAATCAACCATAATGAATCATCGTAGATTACTTCGTATAACTGCATTTTTTTATTTTCATCTAAGCTGCCGCTATTATTTATCAGTACACTTGCATTACCAGAAATACTAGTTAATGGTGTTCGTAAATCATGCGAAATTGAACGTAATAAATTTGCACGCAACCGCTCATTTTTAGCTTCAATTGCAGCTTCTTCTTTCTTTTGGTTAAAAAACTCTTTTTCTAGAGCTAAAGCACATTCACCAACGATTGATAGTACTAAATTATTTTCAAAAGCATCAAGAATAACATCTTCTAAAATTATTACTACTACACCATAAATATCATTAGTACTAGCAAGCGGTAAATAGTAATTCTTAGCTTGATATGTTTTATTATTCTGGTAGACCCAGTGAACATTAGTTTCAATCTCATCACAATCATGAACAGTCATATTATTATGATGAAAGACTTCATGTAAAATCGTATCATTTTCAGTAATTTGATAAATCATCACTGATTTATTTAATAATTTAACAATTTGTTTAGCTGCCGTTTCTTTAATTCCTGCAATACTTTTTTCTTTTTGCAAAAGACGATTTGTCTCTAATAGAACTTTTGTACGATATGCATGTTGAGCAGACTGTTTTGCCTGCTGTTTTATCCTTATTGCTAAAGTACTCGTAATAAAAGCGGCTATCAGCATAATTGCAAAGGTTACAGGATAACCAGAACCATAGGCTGCTAAAGTAAAACGTGGATTAGTAAACATAAAGTTAAAAATTAAAACACTTAAAATCGATGATACAAGACTATAAATACGGTTAGATGTAGTTATAGCAGTAATTAAAACACTTAAAATATAAACTGTAATTGTATTTGCTTCACTAAAACCTAAATGATGGAATAATATCCCTATCAGGGTTGCTATCAACAGAATAAATATTGAAATAGCTAAATCTTTACCCTTAACAACAAAATTAAAATCTCTTTGCTTTGATTTATCTTTCCCCGTATTTTGATGATAGACAATATTAATATCCAAATCTTTTAGTAAATTTAATAATTTCTTATCTAGCCTTGAACTAAATAAATGTTTCCTGTCCTTTTGACTATGTCCAAAAAACACTTTAGTTACTTTAGCATTTTTGCAAAATTCATTAATTTGATAAGCAATATCTAAACCAAAAGCTGTTTCGATATTAGCACCTAACTTTCTAGCCAAATTAGTATTATATTGGAGTCTTTCGCGATCATCCTTACTAATTTTTGAATTATCTGGTGTTTCAACATATAAAGCAGTAAAAATTGCTTTATTTTCATGTGCTACAGCAGCAGCCATTTTAATCACATCAGGATTAGAAGTAGATGAAGAAAGACATAGTAGAATATGTTCTTGTTGATTAATCATAATATAACCTCACTCGGCTTATATTATAACACAATTTTGCTAACGCGTAATTTCTTTAATTGATTTTGCAGTGCCCATAACAATCAATGTTTCATCAGCGGCAAATACATGATTTGTTGGTGGCAAAGGAAAAATTCTCCCATTCTTTTTAGTAGCTAAGATACTAACATGGTATCTCGTCCTAACTGCCTTTTCGATAATTGTTTTATTCAACCAGCTCTCTGGAATCTTAATTTCATAAATCGCAATATCAGGTGTTAATTCTAAATAATCAAAAACATTTTTTGCTCCATATTTAATTGCTATTTTTTCAGCAATTTCCCGTTCTGCATAAACAACATGATCAGCTCCATTGCGAAGTAATAATTTACGGTGAACATCACGACTCGCTCTGGCAATTATATATTCAGCCCCAAAATCTTTTAATAGTACAGTGATTTCTAAAGCCGTTTGAAAATTATCGCCAACTGCAACTACACAAATATCAAAATTATTAACTCCTAAAGATTTAATAAAATCTTCATTAGTCGCATCACCGATTTGAATTTCATTAACAATATTAACCGCCCAATCAGCTCTTGTTTCATCTTTTTCAATTGCTAAAACAGCATTTCCTTCTTCAATAAATTTTCTTGACAAATGACGTCCAAAACGTCCTAAGCCGATTACTAATACAGATTTCATAGTTCCTCCATCATCCTATTTGAATTTTTTCAGCTGGTGCTTTTGCTAATGGCGTCACCCTATTCGAAGCAAAAGCAAGCAGGAACGTAATTGAACCAACTCGTCCAAAGAGCATTAATAAGGCCAATAGACACTGTGAAATAACGCCAAGTTGTGAAGTTATTCCAATCGTCAATCCAACAGTTGCTATAGCTGAAACACATTCAAATAATACCGTTATATAAGAAATATTTTCAAGCTGACATATAATCAATGAAACAATCAAAGTCAACACTAAATATGCCATTAAAACACAACTTGCCATTTTTACTATTTCATCACTAATTCGCCGTTTAAAAACTTCAACACCTTTCTTTTGTTTAAACATACTTATAATGTTAACTAGCATTACTGCAATAGTTGTTGTTTTGATTCCCCCAGCAGTTGAACCTGAAGAACCACCTACAAACATTAATATAATTATGATTAATTGTGTTGTTTCTCTAATCTTCGATAAATCAACTGTATTAAATCCTGCTGTACGAGCAGTTACAGATTGAAATAACGAACTTAAAATAGTTGCATTCCCCTGCTCACAAAAATAAATAAATAGTGCTCCTCCGAATATTAAAATTATTGTGGTTGTAATAACTATTTTAGTATGTAATCGCATTTTAGAAAAATGTCCACGATTATCAATAATATCTTTCCAAACCAAAAAACCTAGACCCCCAATAATGATTAAGAGCATAATAATCATATTCAGATACCAATTATCTTGAAAAGAAACTAGCGAACTATATGGTTCAAAATTACCCATTAAATCAAATCCTGCATTACAAAACGCTGAAATACTATGAAAAATTGAGAACCACAAACCTTTAACCAATCCTAATTTTGGACAAAAAATAAATGAAAGAAAAAAAGCCCCTAACGCTTCAATAAAAAAAGTCGCCAAGATAATAAATTTTGTCATTTTTACAATTCCCCCAACATGTGGAGAAGAAATTGAATTCTGCATGATTGAACGACTAATAATTCCTATCTTCTTTTTAGCTAATGTTAAAGCATAAATACAAAAAGTCATAAAACCAATACCACCAATTTGAATCAATAAAATAATTATAAACTGGCCAAACCAGCTCCAATGACTATATGTATCTACCCGAATCAAGCCTGTCACACAAGTTGCTGAAGTGGCAGTAAAAAAAGAAGTCATTATTGAAACTTCCTGGTTTTCTTTCAACGAGATTGGGAGACTCAAGAGAATCGTCCCCATTAAAATAATAATACAAAAACCATAGAAAATAATCTTCATTGGCGTAAGACCATGCAATAATTTCTCAGTTAGTTTTTCTTTGATAGGACATCGCTCCCTTTACCTATACTTTATCTTATAAGTTCACTATACTAAACTATTCATAAATATAAAATAAAGATTTCCTCAATAGTATTAAGATTGTATAAAGATAGAAATTATCTTTATACAATCTTAATCTTATTAGTGAATATCTTACGTCATTTTTATACTATTTTTGGTATTTTATCTATAGAGGTGGTAGTATGGAAACAGTTGGACTATTAATTTTAATGATTATTATTTTAGGCGGGGGCTATTTATTAACCGGTTCGTTAGACACCTTATTAGATCATTTGACTATTAAAGACAATCATTCAAATAAACCCTTATCAAAATAATACTTTTTTAAGTTAATTTAAACTAAATTTAACAGCAATCCGATAGATTGCTGTTTTTTAGTTTTATTTTATACTATAAATCAAATTCATTTTTTTAAACGAACTATTATTAACAGTCTAAACTAATTAAAATTTCAATAATTTAATCCCTTCTAATTATCCTTTTATAATTCCTTAATCAGTGTCTGGATGTAATTAAATAATGGTTGATGCGCACGATCACCATGTTCTTTAATTAAATTAACAATTGCACTGCCAACAATTACACCATCAGCAATATTTCCAAAATGCTTCACTTGTGCTGGACTATTAATGCCGAATCCTACCGCTACTGGTGTATCAGTAACCGTTTTAATTGATTCAACAATTCCTTCAATATCTGTAACAATATTGCTTCGCATACCTGTAACTCCCATTGAAGAAACTAAATAAATAAAACCTTTTGCCTGGGCTGCTATTTCAAGTGTTCGCTCTTTTGATGTTGGAGCAATCATAGAGATTAAATCAACATCATATTTATAACAAATATCACTAACTTCCTTACTTTCTTCATACGGGCAATCAGGAATGATGATCCCATCAACTCCGGTTTCTTGACATTTTTTAAAAAATTCATCATATCCATAGTGGAAAACTGGATTTAAATAAGTCATCAAACAAAGCGGAATATTCGAATGTTTACGAACCTCAGCTACAATTTCAAAAACCTGATCGGTTGTCATTCCTTTCGATAATGCTCGTATATTAGCTTCCTGAATCACCGGTCCTTCAGCAATTGGATCACTAAAAGGAATTCCAATTTCAATCAATGATGCTCCTGCTTTTTCCATTTCTAAGATATATTCAACTGTCATTTTTTGATAAGGATCTCCAGCAGTTAAAAATCCAATAAAAGCTTTTTTATTATTAAAGGCTTCACTAATTCTACTCATGAATATCCACCCCCTGATATCTAGCAATTGCAGCTACATCTTTATCACCACGGCCGGATAAACAAATAATAACAATATCTTCTTTATCCATTGATGGTACAATTTTACGAGCATGTGCTACAGCATGAGCACTCTCAATTGCACAAATAATCCCCTCTGTACGAGCTAAGTATTCAAAAGCAGCCACTGCTTCATCATCACTAACTGGTACATACTGAGCTCGACCAATATCATGTAGATTAGCATGTTCAGGCCCTATTCCAGGATAATCTAGACCTGCTGAAATTGAATAAACAGGAGCGATTTGTCCATATTCATCTTGACAAAAATATGATTTCATTCCATGGAAAACCCCTAATGATCCAGTATTGATCGTAGCTGCAGTTAAAGCAGTATCAACTCCTTTACCAGCAGCCTCACAGCCAATCAACTGAACTTCCTGATCATTAATAAAATTATAGAACATCCCCATTGCATTACTTCCACCACCAACACAAGCCATAACAGCTGTTGGTAACTTTCCTTCATCTTCTAAGATTTGTTCACGTGCTTCCTTAGAAATAATACTTTGAAAATCTCGAACAATCATCGGAAATGGGTGCGGTCCCATAACTGAGCCTAATACATATAAAGTATCATCAACTCTTTTTGTCCACTCACGCATCGTTTCATTAACAGCATCTTTTAATGTCATTGTTCCACTTGTTACACTATGAACTGTTGCACCCAACAACTCCATTCGATACACATTTAGAGCCTGACGATCAGTATCTTCTTTGCCCATAAAAATTTCGCACTCTAAACCTAGTAAAGCGGCAGCCGTAGCTGTTGCAACTCCATGCTGACCAGCCCCAGTTTCAGCAATAACACGAGTTTTCCCCATCTTTTTTGCCATCAAAACTTGACCTAAAACATTATTGATTTTATGAGATCCCGTATGATTTAAATCTTCACGTTTTAAATATACTTTCGCACCACCTAAATCTTCTGTCATTTTTTTAGCATAATATAACAACGATGGGCGCCCTGCGTATTCTTTCAATAATTTTTCTAACTCTCGATTAAACTCAGGATCATTTTTATAAAATTCATATGCTTTTTCAACATTATGGATTTCATTCATTAATGTTTCTGGAATATATTGACCCCCATGTATTCCATATCTACCTGTTTCCATTTTTTGTTCTCCTTACTATTTCTATAATTTTATTACGATCTTTGATTCCGTTAGTTTCTACCCCACTACTAACATCTATTCCATAATCAGCTTTACTCATTGCCTCATCTAAATTATCTAAATCAATTCCTCCCGCTAGAAAAAATGGTTTATCTAAATCTTTGATTAGTGACCAGTCAAATGACTTACCGCTACCGCTTATTTTACTATCCAGTAAATAATAATCGCATTCATAATCCAGGTTATTAAGATCATCCTTTTCAATCACCTTGATGGCTTTAATAATCGGCATCTGCACTGACTGTTTTAACTGCTTAATATAAGCATTATCCTCATGACCGTGAAGTTGAATAAGATCAATGATCCCCATTTTAACAATAGCAGTAATTTCACTAATTTGTTCGTCAACAAATACCCCAACAGCCTTTATATTTGAATCAAGTTTATTTTTTAATTTTTCTGCTTGATGAATATCTACTTGCCTTTTACTTTTAGCAAAGACAAATCCAACATAATCAGGTTTTGCCTCATTTACATAATCTATATCTTCTACTTGAAATAAGCCACAAATTTTAATTTGCATTATCCTGTTTACGTAATCCTTGTAAGATTTCAAAAGTCTTACGTTTATCATGAGATCGCATTAAAGTTTCTCCAACTAATACAGCATCAACATTATTTTCTTCTAACGTTTTTATATCATCATATGTCTTAATCCCACTTTCAGAAACAAAAATAATATTTTCTGGTACCATCGAACGTAATTCAATACTGTTATTTAGATCAACTTCAAAATTTCTCAAATCACGGTTATTAACACCAATGATCTTAGCACCAACACGCAATGCCTTCTTTACCTGCATTGAACTATGGGCTTCAACCAAAGCACTCATCCCTAAACGCTCTGCTAAATTCAAACAGCGCATTAGCGTTATTTCATCAAGAATACTGCAAATTAGTAATACGGCATCTGCACCTAATAGTTTAGCTTCATAAATCATATATTCATCTACAACAAAATCTTTTCTAAGTACTGGTATTTTGACTATTTTAGCAATTTCAGCTAAAAAGTCATCATCACCTTTAAAAAAGTCGGGCTCTGTAACTACTGAAATTGCAGCTGCACCAATATCTTCATATTCCTTTGCAATACTTTTATAATCAAAATTTGGAGCAATCACTCCTTTTGACGGTGAAGCCCGTTTAATCTCCATAATATAAGAAATTCCAGCTCTTCTTAAAGCTCGTTCAAAAGGATAATCTTTATTAATTGGCTTATCAAAAGCCAATTTAGCTAATTTTTCAATGGAATTACGTTTTTTGTTTTCTGCTACTCTTTCCAAAGTTCTTTCTACAATATCATCAATAATCATTTTAAAACTCCTTCTACATGTTAGTTTTGTTAATGAACTCCTCTAGTTTAGCTAATGCTTTACCATCATCAATCAATCTAGCAGCTAATTCGATTCCTTCCTGCATTGTTTTTGTACGACCGGCAATATAAATAGCAGCTCCCGCATTCAACAACACAGCATCACGTTTAGGTCCTTTGACACCACTTAAAATATCCCTTGTAATTTTAGCATTATCTTTAGGGGTACCACCTACTAATTCTTCTTTGCAGCAGCGTGTTAATCCAAACTGTTCTGGCGTTATTGTATAACGAGTATAAGTACCATCTTTAACTTCGCATACACTTGTTGGGGCTGATAATGATATTTCATCTAAACTATCTTGTCCATATACTACCATGGCACGTTTAACTCCTAAATTAGTTAACACTTCTGCCAATGGTTCGACTAATGCCTCTTCATATACACCCATTACCTGCATATTAGCACCTGCCGGATTAGTCAAAGGCCCTAAAATATTAAACACTGTCCTAATTCCTAATTCCCGTCTTACTGGAGCCACATATTTCATTGCAATATGATAATTTTGAGCAAACAAGAAGCAAATATTAATGTCATTTAATATTGTAGCACTTTTTTCAGGAGTTACATCAATTTTTACTCCCAAAGCTTCTAAAACATCAGCAGCACCACATTTAGAGCTAGCTGCCCGGTTCCCATGTTTAGCCACTTTTACACCACTTGCTGCAATAACAAGAGAAGATGTCGTAGAAATATTAAATGAGTTTGAACCATCTCCACCAGTACCAACAATCTCCAAAACATCTTTATCATTTAGTAGTTTGATACAGTGTTCTCGCATTCCTGCCGCACTACCAGTGATCTCGTCAATTGTCTCTCCTTTTAAACTTAAGGCTGTCAAATAACTGCTCATTTGAACATCACTGGCTTCACCATTCATAATTTCATTCATACAGCTACGTGCCTCACCGGCAGTTAGATCAACCTTCTTCGATAATTTTAAAATCGCTTCTTTAATCATTTTCTTTTACCCCCAAAAAGTTTTCTATCATTTTTTTACCATCATCAGTTAAAATTGATTCAGGATGAAATTGTAACCCATATACTGGATAATCAATATGCTTAACTGCCATTACTTCACCATCTTCACTCAGTGCAATGGCTTTCAAGACCTTAGCTAAAGTTTCCCGTTTAACCGCCAACGAATGATAACGTGCGACTTTAGTTTGCTGTTTCAACCCTTGAAAAATTAAATCATCAGTCATTTTGATAATCGAACTTTTGCCATGCATCAATTCTTTAGCATAAGTAATTGTACTACCAAAGGCTTCACAAATTGCTTGATGCCCTAAACATACGCCTAAGATAGGTTTTTTATTATAAAAATATTTAATTATTTCCTCAATATTTCCCGCCTCACTAGGTTTTCCAGGTCCTGGCGATATTACGATCGTATTAGGATCTATTTTTTCAATTTCATCAACAGTCATCTCATCATTACGAATTACTTTAATATTTGGATCAATTGAACCAATCAACTGATAAAGGTTATAAGCAAAACTATCATAATTATCAACTAGTAAAATCATCAGTCAATTCCTCCATTTGCTGTATTTAGGGCGCTAATTACAGCTTGTGCCTTATTCAAACATTCTTGATATTCAATTTCTGGAATACTATCATAAACAATCCCCGCACCACTACGGACATATACTTTTTCATTCTTTTTATACACTAAGCGAATTGCAATACAAGTATCAAGATTACCAGTAAAGTCTATATAACCAATAGCCCCACCATAAATTCCGCGACGATTATTTTCTAGTTCGTTAATAATTTGACAAGCCCTTATTTTAGGGGCACCTGATAAAGTTCCTGCCGGTAATAATGCATCGATTGCATCAATCGCATCTTTATTTTCAAGAATCACCCCTGAGACAGTTGAACCAATGTGCATAACATGTGAAAATCTTAATATCTCCTGATACTTTTCAACTTTAACCGTGCCAAATTTAGAAATTCTACCAATATCATTTCTCCCCAAGTCAACCAGCATATTATGCTCTGCTAATTCCTTTTGATCAGATAATAAAGATACTTCAAAATTTACATCTTCATTTTCATTCATTCCTCGGGGTCGTGTTCCTGCTAAAGGATAAGTATAAAGATTTTTATCTTCTAACTTAACCAAAGTCTCTGGTGAAGCCCCTGCAAATTCTTGATCATCGCTAAAAAAATAAAACATATATGGAGAGGGATTGGTCGTTCGTAAAACACGATAAGTATCAAAAAGACTCCCTGTTACTTCAGCCTCTAAACAATTTGATAAAACTACTTGAAATATATCTCCTTCTTTAATATACTTTTTAGCACGTTCTACCATGTTACAATATTCATTTTGTTCAAATAATGCTTTGAAATCACTTTTTAGCCTTAATGGCTCAATTTTAGCTTTAACACCACTAATAATTAAAGCTTGCATTTTTTCTAATTTTACCAATGCCTCATGATAACTTTTTTCCAAATCATCAACTGCAACATTAGCTATCAAAACAATTTTTTGCTTATAATTGTCAAAACAAATAACTTGGTCAAATAACATCAAATCGACATCATTAAACCCCTCTTTATCATCACTTTTCAAATTTAAAACCGGCTCACTATATTTAAAATAATCATATGCAAAATATCCTACCAGTCCGCCAGTAAATGTTGGCAACCCTGCTATCTTAGGACTTTGATATTGTTTCAAAAGCTTTTTTAAATAATCTTTAGGGTGAGTTACCATGAACTCCTTTCCATCGACATTCATTAAATTATTTAAACATGTAATTTCACTTTTAGGATCATATCCCATAAAGGTATAACGGCTCCAGCGTTTTGTATCATCAACACTTTCAAGCATATAACAATGCTTACTATGTTTTTTTAAAATTCGCATCACTTCAATTGGGGTGATACTATCACCATACATTTCCTTGCAGACAGGAACTAAGTTGTAGTCTCCTGTTTTAATAATTTCCTTAATCTGTTCTAATGTTGGATAATACATCGCTAATTTCCTCCTTTGTAAATAAAAAACCGTCCCGACAGAAAATAATTTTCTGTCAAGGACGGATATATATTCCGCGGTGCCACCTTGGTTCACGATACAATCGTGCTCTTAGTAGATGCTATCACATCTATGACTACTGACGTAAGTCTAACGTCAAAGAATACTCGGCTAACGCTTTTCACTTTGCCCTCAGTGGTCCATTTAATAGGCTGCGTTCTACTTGATTCCACCATCCAAGCTCTCTATAAGTGCACGATCTATTTTTATCTCCACTTCATCGGTTTTCTTGGCTATATGATATACCGATATTTTTCTACTGTCAATAAAATATCATGATTTTATCGAATGTTTTTATTATAGTACATTTTTTTATTAATAAAAAATCCTATTACATAAAATAAAAAAAGACTGATTTAATCAAAATAAAAAATCATTTTTTTCATTGAAAGCCCTTTCATTTTTGGATAAAATATGCTAATATAATGGTGAGGAAAGGATTAGTAGAAAGGAGTTGATAATATGAATGAGATGTATGTAATTTCAGTGTTAATGCTTTATACATTGATTATTTTAATCAATACATTGTTAAATACATATCGTCTGTTAACAACAACTGAGATGGTTGAAGAAAAAGAATTTATTTATCCTAAATCTTCAATCTACCATAGGGTTCATACTTATGTAGCTCCAATGATCCTAAGAATTAATATGAAAAAGGATTACGTACTAAATAAGAAACGTAGACCCCCAATTATATTAATGGCTCACTAAGGTTGAGTCTAATATGAAAAAATAGTTAATAGAGTTTAATTAATTTTAGATATAATTTTAACAAATATGAAAACAAGTGAGAATTAGTATCTCACTTGTTTTTTTATATATTCTAAAAAATCTTCAATATGATAATTAACAATTAATTCCTTTGGAAACTCTACTTCTTTTAAGAGTTCGTCGATTTGATCATAATTTTTTATATCAAAATGAATATGTGCATCACTACCTAAAATAATTTTAACTCGATGTTGTTTGCATAATTGTAGCATCTTAAGTGTATTTTCACGTGAATTTAGACGAGATGGACTACGTAAAGCATTATTATTCACTTCCAACAAAGTATGATACTTTTTAGCTGCTAAAACTACTTTCTCATAATCAAGTGGGCACTTACCATCATCTGGGTGAACGATTACACTAATATGAGGATTTTTAATTGTTTCGATCACTGCCCGTGTATTTTCTTCAATTGTTCCTGCCTCATAACAATGTAAATGAATTCCTGCCATGCAGTAATCAACATAATCATATAAATCTTCTGTAATACTAAGTCTTCCTTGATGATCCAAAATATTAATTTCAATCCCTAACAATAATTTAATTCCCTCTATCTCTCGAGGAATTACATCTAGATTTTTGAAGTAAATTGGAGCACATGTTCCTGGAATTCCCTGGTCATGCTCTACTATTCCTAATAATTTTATATCCTTTTCTTTCGCCCCAGCTACCATTTCACTAAGTGATGAATAAGCATGCCCGCTTGCTATTGTATGTGTATGTACATCTAATTCAATATTCTCCATTTTTATCCCTCCAATGGCTATATCATAGCCTATTTGGTGGCTAAAAACATCTTTTTTCTATTTTAGTAATGATAAATTTCCTGTTAGTTTATTAATTCGTGTCCTTGTACCATATAGACAAATCCCAAAATATTTAAGCGAAGCTTCACTAGCCAGCTTCATTTTATCAATATATTCTGAATAATCACGACAACTTTGAGCAAGGTCACAAAAATCAATAACTAATACCTCATTAGGATAATAATTAGCCTGTTTTAGTAGTTCTCTGTTTAAAAACTCATCACCCTTCAAAACTGGAATAGTAACGATTTCCCCTTCTAACTTGCCTAAAGCAGTTCCTAAGATAGCAGTTGTATTAGCAATTAATCCTAGTGGCAAATTTTTATCAACTATCATAACACATTTTCTATCCATTCTTTTGTACCTCGCGTTTTTGAGATAAAAATAATCCAATCAAAGTCAGTACTGTCCCGATGAAAGCCATTAAAGTAATTTGTTCATGTAAAACAATGATTGAAGTCACTACTGTAACTACTGGTACAATGTATATGTAGATACTCGTCTTTACAGCACCTAATATTTTTACTGCCATATTCCAAGTTACAAAACATAAAGCGGATGCACCTAATCCTAAAAATAAGATATTTCCTAAATAAATTGGGTTACTAAAACGTCCTAAATCCAATTTAAATCCTAAAGGTATCAATGTCAAAAACATAAATGTTACCCCATACATAAAAGTTCTTCTTGTGACCTGAATCGTACTATAACCATAATCACTAATTCGTTTAGTTAAAATTGAATAAACAGCCCAGACCAAAGCAGCCAGTAATGCTAATATATCTCCCAATGGATTCAGCTTAAAATTACTGCTGCCATTAAAACTAATAAGCATAATCCCCACCATTGCAGCCATAAAACCAATTATAAAATTTTGATTCAATGTCTCTTCTTTCAAAATAAAGTGTGATAAGATTGCCGTAAAAAACGGTGCAATTGAGATTATCACTCCGATATTTGAAGCCATCGAATATGTTAGTGCAATATTTTCTAATAAATAATACAAAGTAACTCCACAAAGTCCCGTTAGAGCAAATGTCAACTCTTGCTTCTTCGTCGTTTTTCTTAGTCTTTTGGGATAAATCAAAATTAAAATAAATAAACCTATCAAGAAACGAAAAAATAATATTTCTATCGGTTTAAAATCAGTTAATAAAATTTTAGTTGAAATAAATGTTGTTCCCCAAATAAAAATTGTTAATAATGCAGCCAAATGTCCTGAAAAATCCTTATTCATCCTCTTTCCCCTTAAAAATATTTTGATACTGTTTCGGTGTCAAGCCGATTAAGCTCTTAAAAAAACGAGTAAAATGACTTCGATCACTAAATCCCGAAAGCATTGCTGCCTCAAGTGGACTGAGACCCTGTTCAAGTAGCTCTTTGGCATGATTAACACGTATTGTTTCAAGATATTGATAGGGAGTTATCCCAAAAGAACGAGCAAAATTACGAATTAGAGTATACTTATTCATCTGTGCTAATTCACTTAATGAATCTAAAGAAATTTGATTGATAAAATTATCATCTAAATGCTTTTTTACTAATTTGATCGGCTCACTAAATCGACTTTTTAATAGCGGCTGGTTATTAGTATATTCTTTAACCAGCTGTTCTATCAAAATATAAAATAATTCTTCTTTCAAAAACTCCGTTTCTTTCTTCATCACACTTTGACGCAATGTGCGTAAAGATTCGACCATCTCACTTTGAAAAGCAACTGGTTTTTCAAAATTTGGTAAATAGCTACATCCTATAACTTCTTTTACTGCTCGCACCATAACATCTGCATCAATATTTAAACAACGATAATCAAGCGGTTGACCATCGCGACTTTCACAAGTGTGATTATCACGAGGATTTAATAACAGCATATCCCCTGGCTCCATATCATATTCATCCCCACGACAAGACAAATGGCGATTGCCCTTTTCAACAAAACCAACTACATAACAGTCATGAAAATGATTAGGGAATTTTTGCATTATTCCAACAAACTGATATGCTTCAATTTGTAATTGTTCATCATATACGATCGTTCTAGTTTCCACCACCTATATCCCTCCTTGAACGCTACTATATCACAAGTTTTAAAATATTGCTTGAATGATATTGACATAAATAAAAAAGGGAGCTAGACTCCCTGCATCAATTCTTGAGTATTTTGTTTTAATGCTTCAATAAAAATTTGACCTAAATAGCTGCGCGCTGTATCATTTCGAACAATGTATCCAATCTTGATCGTTTCATCAACAGCAAGCGGAATCGCAATAATATTTTTACCATTCAATTCTTCGCTAATAATCCCTGTTGAAATAGTATACCCATCTAAACCAATCAATAGATTAAACAAAGTTGCTCGATCACTGACTTTGATTATTTTTTGATGTACTAAAGTGCTTAAAATTTCCTCAGAAAAATAAAATGAATTATATTGTCCTTGTTCAAAGGATAAATAAGGAAATGGTTCAATATCTTCAAGAGTCACAATATCTTTTTGAGCTAATGGATTTGTATTACTAACAAAAATATGTGGTTTAGCAATAAAAAGCTGATTAAAAATAAGATTGTTTTCTTTTAACAATTTATTAATAACTTTTTGATTAAAATCATTTATATAAAGAATTCCAATTTCACTTTTAAGAGTTTTAACATCTTCAATTATTTCATATGTGCGAGTTTCCCTAATTGTAAATTCATATTCGTTATCGCTATATTTTTTTACTAAATCAACAAAAGCATTAACAGCAAAAGAATAATGCTGAGTTGAAATATTAAAGCGCTTTTTAGTACTTTTTGTTTCTAAATATCGATTTTCTAAAAGTTCTGCTTGTTCAAGAACCTGACGCGCATATCCTAAAAATTCCAATCCTTCATCACTTATTATGATACCCTTATTAGTTCGTGAGAAAATGATAATTTTCATCTCTTTCTCTAATTCTTTAATTGCATTAGATAAACTAGGCTGTGAAATAAATAATTCTTTAGCTGCTTCACTAATTGAGCCTTTTTGAGCTACCGTAATCACATAGCGTAATTGTTGTAATGTCATTTTCTTCACTTCCTTTGGCCTTATTCTAACACTATTTACTCAGTTATTGAAGTTTGGCACGAATATTTTTAGTTGCTTCGACCATATTTTTTAAACTAGCTAAAGTTTCTGGATAAGCTCGGGTCTTTAAGCCACAATCTGGATTGATCCATAATTTGCTGGCAGACAATTTTTCAAGCATCGAGGTTAAAACTCTTTCTAATTCTTCAACACTAGGAATTCTTGGAGAATGAATATCATAGACTCCTGGCCCGATCTCAGTTTTAAAATTAACTCTATTTAAAGTATCGATCAATGTTAGATCAGAACGTGAAGCTTCAAAAGAAATAACATCACTATCCATATCTTCAATTGCTTGAATAATATCATCAAATTCACTGTAACACATATGGCTATGAATTTGTGTATCTGCTTGAACACTACTATGAACTAAGCGATATGCTGGAATTGCCCAATCAAGATATTCACTTTGCCAATCCCTTTTTCGTAATGGCAATTTTTCTCTCAGTGCTGCTTCATCAATTTGAATAATTTTAATGCCATGATCTTCAAGATCTAAAACCTCGTCTTTGATTGCAAGTGCCAGTTGTAAAGTTGTTTCTGCCAAAGAAATATCAATCCGCGGAAATGACCAGTTTAACATTGTTACTGGACCGGTCAACATTCCTTTAACAGGTTTTTTAGTTAGAGCTTGTGTATATACTGCATAATCTACTGTTAGCGGGCGCACTCGAGAAATATCACCCCAAATAACTGGCGGTTTAACACAACGAGTACCATATGATTGTACCCAGCCATTCTCAGTAAATAAATATCCATCTAGATTCTCACCAAAATATTCAACCATATCATTTCTTTCAAATTCTCCATGTACTAAAACATCTAAGTCTATTTCTTCTTGATACTTGATCCATTCTTTAATCATCTGATGATTAAATTCCGCATATGTCTGTTCATCAATGTCACCATTACGATAAGCTCGGCGATTAGCTCTTACTTCTTTGGTTTGAGGAAATGAACCAATTGTTGTAGTTGGTAAAATTGGTAATTTAAATTTTTCTTTTTGAATTTGGCGACGTACTTCAAATTCCGGTAGGCGAATAAAGTCTTCTTTTTTCAGTGCTGCAATTCGTGCTTGGACTGCTTCATTAGTACGATTATTTGGCTCTTTAAAGAATGCTAAATTATCAACATAATAACTATGTCCTTTTCCAATTCGCATAATTACCTTTAATTGAAATAATTCTTTTAATTTTTCTTGTGCAAAAGAAAAATTATTTTTATATATTTGATCTAAATTCCTTTCATTTTCAATCGTATAAGGGACATGAATCAAGGAACATGATGTATTTAAAACTATTTTATTGACATTATTTTTTATTTTTTCAATTAAAGAAACTGTTTTTTCATATTCATTCTTCCAAATATTTTTACCATTAACTACTCCTGCAAATAAAATTTTATTTTGATCAAAACCGTAACGATCTAATAAAGTTAAATTTTCCTTACCTTCAATAAAATCTAATCCAATTCCATCAAAATCTAAATTTAAAACTGTTTGATAACAGTCACGAATATCTCCAAAATATGTCTGTAATAAAATTTTTACTGACTCTTTATTATCTAAAATTTTAGTATATATTTCTTTAAACAAGATAATATCTTTATCACTTAAATCAAAAACTAGTGCTGGTTCATCAACCTCAATCCATGAAGCACCTAAATCCCTCAATTTCTTAATAACCTCTAAATACCCATTTATAAGATCATCAAGAATATCTTGATAAGTTAGTGTCCCTGTAAAACGTAATAATTTCATTAAAGTATATGGTCCAACAATGACTGGTTTGGTCTTAATCCCTAAATCAAGTGCTTCTTGAAACTCATCAAAAATCTTAGTTCCATTTAAGCTAATTTCAACTTGATCATCAACTTCCGGTACTAAATAATGATAATTAGTATTAAACCATTTTTTCATTGCTAAAGCTTTAACATCTCCATTTTCCCCTTGATAGCCTCGTGCCATTGCAAAATATTGATCTAATGAATTCAATTGTAATTCTTGATATCGTTTAGGAATGATATTTAGTAAATAGGCTGTATCTAAAACATTATCATAAAATGAAAAATCGTTTGAAGAAATATAATCTATTTTTTGGTTATCTTGTTCAACCCAATGTTCTTTTCTTAAATTTTGGGCAATTTGTAATAACTCACTTTGTTCAATCTGTCCCTTTAAATACCGCTCTGTAGCAAATTTTAATTCTCGATTTGATCCAATTCTTGGATATCCAATAACTGCTGTTTTCATTATTTTCCCCACACTTCTTCAGCAATTTCTTTGACTAATGCAATTTTAGCCCACTGCTGATCTTCAGTTAAATTATTTCCTTCTTCAGTTGATGCAAAGCCACATTGGGTACTCAAGCATAATTGATCTAAAGCTACAAACTGACTAGCTTCGTTAATTCTTGCTTTTATCATTTCCTTATCTTCCAATTCTGAAAATTTTGATGTAATTAATCCTAAAACAACTACTTGATCTTTAATAAATCTAAGTGGTGTAAAATCCCCTGAACGATCACTATCATACTCTAAGAAAAACTCATCTACCTTACAGTTACCAAATAATTCCTTAGCAACTGGTTCATACCCCCCTGATGAAAACCAAGTTGATCTGAAGTTACCACGACAAATATGAATTGTTATATTCATATCATCTGGCTTATTAACAATCGATAAGTTAATTAAATATACATATTTTTTGACCAGTGCTCCTACATCAATCCCACAATTAGCATATTCCTCCCGTTTTTCTTTTGAACAAAATTCTCCCCATGAAGTATCATCAAGCTGTAAATACCGACATCCTCGATCATAAAAAGCCTGAATAATCTTTTGATAAGCCATAGCTAAATCTATAATCAATTGTTCATCATCCTGATATCTTGCAATTGGCTGATATTCTTTTGTTCTAACGCAGGCAATTAAATGTAGCATCGTTGGTGCTGGAATCGTCATTTTTGCTGTTACACCATTTTCAATGATTGAATTTAAATATTCGAAATGTTCTAAAAATTCATGATCTTCAAAATCAATTTTATCAATAATTTTTAAAGTCGCCGCCTTGGGCTGAACCCCTTTAAAATCAACTGACCATTTTTCAGCTTCAATTTTTTTAACACCTGTTAAACCTGCCAAAAAATCAAGATGCCAATAACTCCGACGAAATTCACCATCACTTACAGCTTTTAAACCAGCTGCCTCTTCTTTTTTTACTAATTTTAAAATCTCTTCATTTTCAATTTTTTTTAATTCATTTTTACTAATTAAATTATTATTGAAATTCTCACGAGCATGTTTTAAACGCTCGCTTCTTAAAAAACTTCCAACTATATCATATCGATACGGTATTTTATTCATGTTATCACACTCCTTGTGTACATAGGATAACAAATCTTTTTATTATTGAAAAATACTTAAAACATAGGGTTATATATAGTTTAAAACTATATATAAAAAAGATTAGTTTATTCACTAATCTTAATTGATATTTCAGTAAAATACTCATCAATACTATTGATTGCAAATTCATTGAGACCTCTTTCAAAAGCATATCCTATTAATTTCAAGTTTTCCTTTTTTGCAAAGTTTAACATACTACGATATAATACAGCTATTTTATCCCAATCCCCTTTAACATAACCACATAAATATTTTCCTTTAGATTGTAATAAAACGTTTTTGCCATATCGTTTGTTTTGAAGGGAAATAAACAGACCATCGTAATGTTCAAAATCATTATTTTTAATTTTATCAATACTAATATAACTGCCACACCCTACTTTATATTGTTCTATATTCCAAGCCTGCTGCAAATATTCTAAAATTTCTTTAACATCATATTGAACAAAAGGCTCATTTGAAACTAATAAATATTCATCTTGGCGCTCAACGATTTCGATTTCAAAATCAGTAACTCGTGAACTCTTCAACAATTGATTCTTTTTTATCTCTAATACCTTTTTTGTTTGTTTTAAACGACGAATATCTTGTTCTATTTTTAGTATTTTATCATCAGCAATATTTACAAAATCATTAACATTAGGATTATTTAGATAACTTTTAATTTCGCTGATACTCATATCTAACTGCTTTAGCATTAGAATATTTTCTAATTCAATACTTTGAAAATAATCGTAATATCGATAATTATTTTCACCTTTAAATTTTGGTTTAAATAAATCAATTTCATCATAGTAATGTAGCGTTCGCTTATTAATTTTATGTAATTTAGCAAATTGTGCAGTAGTTAGTTTTAATGATTCATTTTTTAACATTATGTTCCTCCTTGACTTTACAGTAACCGTAGACTTTATGATAATTATATATTAAATAAAGGAGAATAGTATGAAAAATCAAATTATTTTTAGACCAATTATTAAAAAAGACTATTTAGCAATTGAAAAAATTATTCGTGAAGCATGGCACTATGATGAGTTTTGTACTTCCAAAATAGCTAAATTACTATCAAAAATTTTCTTAAGCAGCTGTTTAAGCAATCAAACTTTTACGCTTGTTGCCTTGCTAAAGGAACAGCCTATTGGCATTATTATGGGAAAAAATATCAAAACACATAAATGTCCCTTTAAATATAGGGTTAAACAAGGATTCAATATTTTTAATCTCTTAATAAGAAAAGAGGGACGAAAAACAGCTAAAATATTTAAGGCTGTCAATAATATTGATAAAGTTTTGTTACAACAAACTAATCAAGACTATCAAGGCGAGCTATCTTTCTTTGCAATTGATGCACAGTATCGGGGATTAGGTCTTGGAAAAGAATTATTTAATCTACTGATTAGTTATATGCAAGAACAACAAATCAATAGATTTTATTTATACACTGATACAAGCTGTAATTATCATTTCTATGAGCATCTAGGGATGATGCGCCGAGTTGAACAAACTCACTGTTTTAAAATCAACAATGAAAAAAACGTAATGCATTTTTTTATTTATGACTACTTGTGCAAAAAAACAGTTTCTACTGAAACTGTTTAATCGAGTTTATTTAGATTTTCTTCATCCAAAGACTTTTTAATCTTATAAATATATTGCCAGCTTCCTAATCCCATAAAGATTAATCCAAGGACTATATCTCTAACTACAATAGCAAAGATTTCACTGAATGAAAGGAAGTAAGGAATATATGAAAATGCAGTAAAAATACTTTGTAATTGCATCAGATCTTTAATTTTTAGCCCTAAGCTGATTGATTCTGCAAAAAACAGTACCAAAACGCTACAAATAATTGAAATTATTAATCCTTTTTTAGAAATTTTACCAGCCATTCGCTGATAACCATTTATCGCTAAAAAAACAATTAAATAACCTAAGAATGCGACGATAAAACCGATTTGATACACCAATGCCCAAAGCACACCACCAATTAGAGCACCAGCCACAGCACCAATGATTCCTCGGCTACTGTCCTCAACGATTTCTTCAGCTTGGGTACTGATTGCATCTCTACAGTCATCACACATATTCATCAATTGACCATGATACTCATAGAATGAAGTTGGTTTATTAATATGACAAGTTCCACAACTTGGAAGGAAGCCCAGATCTCTTAACTTTAAAGTAATTCGATTTAAAATCTCATATACTTCATGTAATTCCTCACTTCGCAAAGCACTTAAGGTAATTGTTCCATTACTATAATTAATAGTTTTAATGTTTGTTAATATTGTTCTTAAATTATTAAAATATTCATCTAGAGCAGTTCGATCTTCCCCAATAGTATCGATTGTAATAATTAGGTCATTGTTAGCACTCCCAAACATCACTACTACTGGATAATCATTAAACATTCCATATACATTATTACGTGTATCAAGTTTCAAATTATTTAATAAAGCAAACTCTTCAATATCATTACTACTTACATTATTGTTACTGTTAACTACACCATAAAATTCATTCTCGTTTTCTAAAAAGAATTTATTAAATGTTAATGTCATATATGGCAATAACCAAATAAATAATATTCCCAGTGTTACTGTACTTAATAAAATCCAGCCATAAAAACTAAAAAATAAGACAAAACATTTCATTTTCTTTCCTTGCATCATTTTCCAGCTTGTTGTAATTGCTTCAAAAATTGATAAACTAGGATAATTTGCTAAAAGATAAGGTGTCATTGATAACCCTAATCCCAAAATAATTCCTGGAACAACAAATGCCAATGTTCCTAAAACACAAATAAGTCCAACAGCCAGAACACCAAATCCCTGTTTAAAATATTGCCCTATAGGTGCTCTCAATTCATTAAGATCAGCAATATCCTCCTGCACAATTTTTTTGATATAACGATATATATTGACTGAAAAACCAATTACTAAAAAATATAAAGCAAATACTCCCACTGTCACAGCTAGATCCATAAAAGTAAAAGTATCATAATAACTGCTTCCCCCAATGTCGATCATTACTGAAAATAGTAATAAAGCAATAAAAGAAAGTCCTAGTGAAGCCGCAAATATAGCTAAAAAACCTTTCCAAATATTCCATTTATTCGATCGTGTTTTTTCTTTAGCCCATAATTTAATTCCTACTCTGTCCATCTTTATCTTCTCCCTCTTACAAATTTACTAATAGCCTATATATTCCGGCAATTTTGTGTACCGATTAATAACACATGCACTTATTTGAGCTGGTGTTAGAAATAGACTTTTTGATAAATCACTATTTCTAATATCCATCTTTCTTACATCACTTCCTAAAAAATTAACACCACATAAATCACAATTAGACAAATTTGCCCCAATTAAAAAGGCCCCCTTAAAATCTTGTCCACGTAAATCTTTTTCATGTAAATCACAACCCATAAAATCAGCACGATTCAGTACTGTTTTTCTAGCTTGCAATGGTTTAATTTGAATATCTTTATTCATTTGACAATAGACTTCCTGTAATAAAGGATTTACTAATTGCCGATACTTATTTAAGTCAAGTGCAAGGATTTCTTCGGCATCTAAATAAGTTAATGATTCAATCATCTGATAATATGTTTCGAGCTGTTCATTTAATCGTTGACTTTGTACAAAATTTTTACCAACATATAAATACCATAAAATTTCATGCAGCTGTACCATAACTTCAAATACTTCAAATAGAAGCTGGTCATCTTCTTTGAACAGGGCTGTCTTTTGTCCCGCTCCAAGACAATCGTAGTTTATACAACCATAATAATTTACAATTTCTAGCTGGTCATGTATTTTGCAACGATAATCTGCTAATAAATTTTTACAATTTCTTTTTGCTGGTTTATCATAAGGAAAACCATCACTTTTAAAAAAGAATAGTGCTCGACAACAAAATCCTCTACAACCACAACAGTCTGTTTTCAAACCAGATAACTTATTCATAATATCCTCCAAAATAAAAGATGAAGATCCTATCTTCACCTTTTATTATACATGATTATTACAAACTATTCACTAACTCTTTTTATATCACTATTATCAAAAATATTACGATTGATTGCTTTATTTTGATGTGCCACAATTGTTGTACAAACAGCATCACCTGTAATGTTAACTGCTGTTCGTGTCATATCTAAAATACGGTCAATTCCCATGATCATCCCAATCGCTTCCACTGGCAACCCAACTGAATTAAATACCATCGTTAAAGTAACTAATCCAACACTTGGAATTCCCGCTGTCCCAATTGAAGCTAATGTAGCTGTTCCAATTACGGTTATGTAATCTGTTAGATCTAGATTGATTCCAAAGGCTTGTGCCGCAAAGACGACTGCCACTCCCTGCATGATTGCCGTACCATCCATATTGATCGTAGCCCCTAAAGGAATTGTAAATGAGGAAATTCTCTTTGAAACTCCCATTTTTTTAGCTAACGTATCTATTGATAAAGGGATGGTCGCATTTGAAGTGGCAGTTGAAAAAGCAAAAGCCATAACCGGAAAAAAGTTTTTAATAAATTTAATCGGGTTTAATCCCGTAAATAATTTGAGTAAGCCTAAATATACAAATAAACACTGAATCGCCAATGCTATCAAGACAGCAATCATATACTTACCTAATGGTAAAAAAGCACCAAATCCTATTCCCGCAAAAGTCCTTGCAATTAAACAAAATACTCCTAATGGTGCAATTGCCATAATCATCATAGTCATCTCCATCATAATATCATTAAACTGACTGAAAAAGTTACCAACCACTTCAGCACGTTCACCTAACTTAGCTAAAATAACGCCAACTAATAAAGCAAAAACAATAATTTGAAGCATATTGCCATTTGATAATGCACTAATTGGGTTATCTGGAATAATGTTTAAAAGTGTTTCAACAAGTGTTGTAGATTCTGTTGTCCCTACATTTGCAGCAGTTGATTGAACAGCTGACATATCTAATCCAAGTCCAGGATTTATCAAATTACCAATCAATAAAGCTACTGTGATTGCTAACGCTGTTGTAAAAAGATAAAAAACAATCGTTCTAACGCCTACTGAACCAAGTTTTTTTGTATCTCCGATTGCCATGCTTCCACATACCAAAGAACAAAAAACTAACGGCACTACAAGCATCTTCATCAATTTAATAAAGCTTTGTCCAATCACATATAAAATACCATCAATAACAATATCATCCCGAACTGAACCAGCGGGTAAGTTAAATAGTATTATTCCTAAAATTGCCCCCGCTATCAAGGCAATAAATATTTTTGTAGTTAAACCAATTTTTTTCTTCGCTTTCTTTAATGCCATCCTAATCCTCCTTGATTTCTTTTATATATTCTTGTAACGACTCTTGCCAAGTTGGCATTTGATACCCATTGACTAAACGTAAAATAAAATTATCTAGTACGACATATGATGGACGAACCACCTCATCAGCCATCTCTTTTGTTGAAACTGGCGTAATCATCACATGACTATTAATTTGTTTACTGATTTCTTTAGCAAACTCATAACGACTACACACACCTTTACAAGTAATATGATATGTTCCGTATTCACTAGTTTCCATTAAATATAGAATTGCTCGAGCAAGATCTTTAGCACTAGTTGGTGACCCAAATTGATCATTTGCAACATTTAAAAAATCTTCTTTTTTACTTTTAACTATAAACTCATTAACAAAATTTGTACCATTTTGTCCATAAATCCAATTACTTCGAATAATAAAATGTTTATGCGTAAATTCTTTAACATAGTCTTCTCCTGCTTTTTTTGAACAGCCATACACTGTTTTCGGTTTCGCCACATCAAACTCGTTATATGGTGTATCACTTTTACCATCAAAAACATCATCAGTTGAAATTTGAACTACTTTAGCTCCAATTTTTCGAGCTACAATACACAAATTTCGTGGTCCTAAAGCATTGACCCGAAAAGCTTGATCACGATTCCTTTCACACTTATAAACATCGGTAATCGCAGCACAATTAATGATAATATCCGGTCGATTGATTTCTCCAAAACTAATCACATCATCTGTATTAGTAATATCTAATTCATCTTGATCTGTATTTAAAACTTCTATTTCTAATGGTTCAATTACTTCATTAATTGCTGTTCCGATTTGGCCATTGGAACCAACAACCCATACTTTTAACATAATTTTCCTCCTCTTTTCATAATAAAAGCGCTGAATGTATCAACGCTAATCTTTTTTTATTATAGCAATGAAATTTTATACTGTCAAATTTACCTCATCTTTTAAAATTGAGTAAAAGAAATCATCATGAACAATCTCTTGATAACCGGTTACCCCCATACGAAGACAACCTTCATACTGAAATCCTAGTTTTTCTAACAACCTTGCAGAAGCAGTATTTTCTTTAAACACTCGAGCACTAATAATATCAATCTCTTGCTCAAACAATTTTATAATAATAGCTTGCAGAGCTTCATACATATAGCCATTACGATAATACCTACAGTCTAAATAATATGATAAACTGAGAGCATTTACACGATATCTTAAACGATCAGGATTTATAAACACAGCACCAATAACATTATTAGAATTTTTTAGTTCTATGCAATACATCATATCATGTTCCCTCTCAATATCTCTAATCATCTCAGCAAATTCATATTTCGTCATCGCATTAAACTTTAACGTTGCCATATCATTATGAATCTTTAAAAGAGTTTGAGCATCATTATTATCGGGACTTCTTAAAATCAACCGTTCTGTTATTATTGTTTCCATTATTTTCTCCCTTATCCAAATAACTCATTATTATATACTCATATTGTACCACGACAAATAAAAAAAGATGATAATTAATCATCTTATAACCAATTTCCAAACAATTCAAAGCCACAATTAATAAAATTAAACTTAGCAACTTTTTTATTCTTTTTATAAACTAATAAAACAGCTAAAGCATTAAGACTTTCTTCAACATAACCATTCATCTTTCCTGATTGTGGTGATTTTAATTCAAAACGATGTCCTGCTTTTATTTTCAAATAAAATGTATGAGGATGTTGACTAATAATTAAATAATGATATCCTTCCCGCGTAAACATATCTTTTACTCTTGCTCCATAATAAGTTGCTACTCGAATTTGTTGATCATCTACTAATAAGTTCATGATCAATCCTTGAAAACTACACGCTAATAGTGGAATCTTAGCAATTGATAAAAATAAACTTGCCTCTTTTTCTTTACAGCTATTTGATTGTAACCATAAATAATCTTGTGGAAATGAACGTCCCCAGTCCTTTTCAATATAGCCATCACCAATTATCTGAAATTTCTGATTATTTACTTTTAAGCTCCCAGTAATATGATGTCGCAGACTTATTATTGCATGATTACATTCTAAAAATGGTAAATAATGAAAAGGTCCCATAATCGTTGGAGCATAACATGTTGTTTCTAGTTTAGTATACTGACTATTTTTCAAGTTTCCTTGAATATCAACTAGCCCATTATCAAGATCCAAAATAATTTGTTCTTTAGTAAAAAAATTATTTTTAATTCTAATGTAAAAGGGATCTTTTCCCCACTGGAAATCATCTAAACTATATTCAATCATCTGACTTTGGTTTGTATATGTATCCAAAGTTTGAATAAATGCACAAGATTTTTCAATTGTCTTACTAATCCCGACAATAATTGCTAAAGAAATTTTACAATCAACAATTTTGAAATACCATCCTTCAAACAAGCGCTGGTCACTGTCTTTAAGATGTAAATTAAGTTCTGTATTTTCTATTTTCATTTTCTCACCTACTAGCAAGTATATGAAAAAGCTGATAATTTATACATTACCTTCTTTAAGATTTTTGAATCTCTACCTTATTTTTTAATTGATATTTGACTTTGAGAATTTGGATAATCACCATTAATAATGTCGGCACAATAATCAAACCTATTACACCCATAACTTTCATTCCTAAATACATCCCAACTAATGAAAGAACTGGAGTTACTCCAAGATTTTTAGCAATCAATTTTGGTTCCAAAATATTTTTTGTTATTACAATAATCATATAGATAACAAGTAATGCTCCTGCAAGATATATTTTATTTGTCAGAGCACTGATTATGATCCATGGAATCATGATCATATCTAATCCTAAAACCGGCATAAAATCAAAAATTGCTATTATGCAAGCCAGCATTATACTATGATTAATCCCTATTATTTTAAATCCTAGCCATAATTCTCCAAACGTAATGATCATAATTATAAAATAAGCTTTAAATAAATTACTTAATACTTCTTTAATTGTATCTATTATAAGTGCCACCATTTCATATCGTTTAACTACCAGTCTTTCAATTCTAGAATAATCTAGAAGAATAAATAATGAAGTAATAACAACAAATATTAAATCAAATAAAATACTTGGTATTTTCATAATAAAAGCAATTAAACCAGTAATAAAGCCAGTAGAAATACTTTCAACTATGCTCATTGATCCACTGTAAATAACATCTAAGTACTTTGTTGCATCAATTATATAATGGTTTTGACTAAATAACTGATATAAATTTTCAAGATAATTAGGCAATAACTCTAATACCGTGTATATTTGAATTACAGCAAATATAATCATGGCAATAATTACACCAATAAAAAGAAGATAATTAAATACAATCAAACATTTTGAAAGAAAAATATTTTCAATCTTTAATAATTTAATTTCTTTAGCTAATAGCGGCTGCAGTACCAAAACAATCAAGCAACTAAAAAAAAGCGGAATCAGCCAGTTTATTAACACATATGTAGCTATTACAATCATAATTATTATCATCAAATAATAACTATATTTAATTAATTTTTCTTTCATCTAATCACCAATACAGTATATGTTTAAAACAAAAAAGAATTCCTTTAGGAATTCTAATTATTTACACTATGGTGTACGACAAAAGAACTATCATCTATTCCTTTAAATACGTAACCTTTATTTTGGTAATATTGAATTACAGGCCCAATTGCTTTTAAAGAATTCTCTTTTCCATTAGCATCATGAAACAATAACATAATATTTTTCTCAGTCGATGCTGTAGCATTTTTAATCAATTGTTTTACTGATAATTGTCCCGAGCCATCTTCACTATCCTCATTCCAATCGTAATATTGATAACCGCGATTTACTACTTCTTTAGTCAATTTACTCATAATCTTATGACAGTATTTCTTAGAAACCTGATTACTACTGCCACCAGGAAAACGAATATATTTAGGCACACTTCCAATTTGACTATATACAAGATCTTCAATTTTTTTTAAATCTGAAAAATATGCTGATGACGAGTTATATATTTGATCATATTCATGAATATAAGTGTGTAATCCAATCGTATGACCTTGGTCATGAGCTTTTTTTATTAAATCATAATAATTTTCATTGGTTCCTGTTACAAAAAAAGTTGCTTTAGCATCGTAAACCGCTAAAATATCTAAAACCTTTTGGGTGTTCATCGATGGACCATCATCAAATGTTAAATATACTACCTTCTCATCACTAGGCTCAAAACTTCCTATTGTCTTATTTTCAACAACGCTAACAATACATGTTTCTTTTGTCATATTCCCAGAACGATCTTTAGCAAAATATACAATTTGATAATCACCTACTTTAGAAATGTCCAAATTAGAACTATCAATTGTTAAAGTTGGATTATCATCTTGATTGTCTTTAACACTGACACTTGATAGAAGATCAATATCACTATCTTTTAAAACACTTAAATTACGAATTCCTAATATTTCTGGCGGAGTCGTATCTTTAGGTAACACATGCACGACTGTTTTTTTGGTTACACAGTTACTGTTAGCCCGACATATCGATACTTCAACTTCGTAATCCCCTACATGATCAAATTGATAATCTTTTTTGAATTTAACTGTTGTCCGAGAATTATCATAAATATCTTTTACTACATCCCGAGCAGTTATCTTCATTCCAAGATCAACAGTAACTTCCTGTACTTCAACATTTGGCTTTAAAGTATCCTGAAGTTCAATCGTAATCGTAGTTTTGATGTTATTATAAATATACGTAATCGGATATTTACCGACTTTACTAAAATCAATCTTACTAGTATCTACATTAACGTCACTAATTGAGCCGCCAATAACTTTTTGAATATTAGCCTGAGGATCGAATTTATTAGATATTTCAATGACAGGATGATAGTTGTATAAAACGATTTGATTAGTTGGTTTAATTGATAATATTATCAAGGTAATAACTAGAACTAAAATAATTAGAAGTAGTTTATACTTTTTCACTTTGATCCCCTCATCAAACCATATTCACCCTTATAAAAAAAAGAACTGCTCCGTGAGGATAAACAAAAAAATCTTAGTATCGTGGTACATCCCTCGTCAAGCAGACACGGGATGTACCATTTATCTAAGATTTATTCTTCTTCTAATTGTTTTAATTCATCTTCACCAGTAATATATTTAAGAATTGCCGTAGCTGCTTCTTGAGGACCTTTATGTTCGTTTCCTTTAATTCCTAAACGTGTTCTTAATTGTCCTACTTTAACCCCTTGTTTAAACATTCTATTGAAATAATCAACTAAAATAACTTCAGTTTGTTCTTCACGTTGTACTGGTCCAAATGGATTAGCAAAATAGCTGCCTACTAAACCGTATTCAGTAGTAGTTCCTTTAGCCATACGATTTCCTGCTCTAAATACATCTAAAGCACTATTTACATCATCAAAGAAACTTAATGATTCGCCACCCTCTTCATAGTTATTTGCATATAGGAAGAAGTCAACATCATGATGCGCAACAACATCTTTATAATCAGTGATTGGTATTACGATTCGCGCATTTACTTTATCTGGATTCATAAAAACAGAACGGTCTAATTCTTTAAAACTATACCCTGCATCTAAATCATCAAGTCGTACAAATGCTCCAATTTCTGTACCAGAAGTTTTAACTTTACCTTCTTCGTCTAATAATAGAACACCCATATCATCATATACAGTTACTAAATCACGGATATAAGCTGCTCCAAATACTTTAATTTGTTCAATTGTTTCTGATTTACCAGCGCCACTGTCACCCATAACTACTATATTTTTAACTTCACCAGAATGTAACGTAATTTTAACCATCGCTCCATGGATAGGTAATTGACGTTGATTGATCTTACGAACATTGTGTAAAGTTAACATCATTTTTTTCATATAACCAAAGTAATCAAAATCATCACTTGCTGATAATAATGCTACCATCATATCATTTTCATCATCTTGATAGAAACTTTGATTCATCTTACCATCTTCATAACCGTATACATAGATGATATCTGGTTTACGATTACGATATTCTTCTTCACTTGCTAATTCAAATAAGTTACATAAAGCAACCCCTTGAGCCATAAATGCTACATTGAAATATACAAATGCTAATAAATCTCCAACTTTAGCTGGATAACAGAACCATTGTTCAGAATCAAATTTCAAATCTTCGATTGGATTATGTTTTGTTTCTGGGAATACCCCATCACGTTTATTCCGCTTAGAATAAGTAATGAATGGTGGATGAATAATTACGGTTTCAATAAATGGAATATCATCTAAATTACGATATTCATAAGGTAAGAATGAACGCATATTTGTTACTCTTAAACCTGCATTAACCCCCGCAGTAATTTGACGGTATACATGATGACGATATCCCAAAGCTGTTTCTTCAATAGTACGGTATACTGATAAAACTAATTCTTCAAACTTAGCTTGAGCATCTCCAAACTGAACATTTTGATATCCTCTACTTGTATTTTCATTATATACAACACTATAACGTTGTAATTTTCTCCAGAAAAGATATACTTCCTCAATTACTTTTACAAATTCATCACGATCTCTAAAATATCCTGATAAATGTGGATATGAAGATAGAACTTCTTCAACAGACATCACTAATAACAATTTAAAAATTGTTCTTAAATCACTAACAATTTCCACACTCTCACTTTTTACTTCTCTTAAATAAGTATAAGTAGTATTTTCTTTTCTTTTTCCTTCGTGAACGAATCCTTTTAAAACTCGTGCAAAAGATTCACTTTCGATTAATTGACAACGAGATTGGCAATATTCTTCAGAAAAGTTTAAGATCGCGTTCCCGCGAGTAATTTTAAATTTATAACTCATTTTACCACCCTTTCTTTCTTCAACAAGCTACTTCCCCCACTTATTGATTTTTGTCATTTTAACACAAAAGGCACATTGTATACAATACTTATTATAAAAAAAGTTAATTTTCTTTCTAAAATAAAAAAGGTCGTTAAGACCTAATTAATTTAAAAGAAAGGAACTGTAAAGAAAACTTTGCCAATCACATCTTCATCAAAATCAAAATAACCTAATCGTCGTGAATCAAGACTATTATTACGATTATCGCCCATAACAAAAACTTTACCTTCAGGGATATCGATCGACATATCTTCATTATTAGTCATAACCCCATTAATGTAGTCTTCTTCTAGTAATTTACCATTTAAATAAACTTGATTATCTTTAATATCAATATGATCGCCACCAATTCCAATTACACGTTTAATAATATAAGTTTCCTTTTTAGCAGCATCAACATAATCAACAACAATAATATCATTACGTTTTGGTTCTTTATTTTTATAAAATACCTTATCAACTAAAACAATGTTACCCTCATGATAAGTTGGTATCATCGACGTTCCATAAACCCTAGATATTTGAACAAAATATAATATACCATATGTAACTATTAAAGTAATTACAATAACCTTTAAGTATTCCAATAAAATACTCTTTTTGCTTTGTATAGCCTCTTCCATTTTATCACCTGAAGTCATTATAACACTTTTTGTTGTTCAATCAAGTAACTATGTTATTTTACGATAATTTAATTTTAAAAAAAAGTAAGTTTAGCTATTTTGCTAAAACTTACTTTTAAATAATAATTTTATTAAGAGAACGGAACCGTAAAGAAAACCTTACCAACTACATCTTCTTTGAAATCAAAATAACCCAAACGCCGCGAATCAAGACTATTATTACGATTATCGCCCATAACAAAAACTTTACCTTCAGGAATATTGATCGACATATCCTCATTATTAGCCATAACCCCATTGACATAGTTTTCATCAAGTTTTTTGCCATTTAGATATACTATATTATCTTTAATTTCAACATGATCTCCACCAATAGCTATAACTCGTTTGATAATATGCTTCTCTTTTTGATTTGCATCTTTATAATCAACAATTACGATATCATTTCGCTGAGGACTACTATTTTTATACAATACCTTGTCTACCAAAACAATGTTTCCCTCTTTAAATGTAGGGACCATTGAAGTCATTTGAACTCTTGATATTTGAATAAAATACAATACTCCATATGTAATCACTAAAGTGAGCACAATTACTTTTAAATATTCTAATAAAATACTTTTTTTACTTTGTGTAGCCTCTTTCATTTTTATCACCTATGAACATCATAACATTTATTACTGTTCATTTAAATGACTACGTAATTTTGCAATAATTTTCTTTTCTAATCTTGATACTTGAACTTGGGAAATATTTAAACGCTGAGCGACTCGCTCTTGATTAAAATCAAGCTGATAACGCATATAAAGAATTAACTTCTCTTTTTCATCAAGTTTATCAATTTCCATCTCTAATGCAATTTTTTCAAACCACATCTTATTATGTTTATTTTCAATTCGTTCCTCCATTGAAATAGAAGAACCGTCCTTTTCATAAATTGGTTCACTTAATGAGGTTGGATAATAAGATGAGTCAATTGCCTCAACAACATCTTGAACATCAACATCTAAATAAGCTGCAATTTGTTCAACTGTTGGATCTTGACCGGTTTGATTAGTTAGTAATTCACGAGCTTTATTTATTTTTAAATTAAGTTCTTTTAAAGAGCGACTCACTTTAATTGTCCCATCATCTCTAAAATAACGTTTGATTTCACCCATGATGATTGGTACTGCATATGTAGAGAATTGTACCCCATAGTTAGTATCAAAGTTATTAACAGCTTTCATCAAACCAATACATCCAATTTGAAAAAGATCTTCTTTATCATAATAATTATTTTTGAAACGATGGACTATTGACCAAACTAGTCCAAGATTTTGACTGACAACTAATTCTTTAGCACGATCATCCCCGCGATGTGCTTGTTCAATCAGTTCAATAGTATTACTTTTAGCCAAGGTTAGAGTCTTTCAATTGTTTCTTAATAGTTAGTTTAGTTCCTAAATCCGGTGTTGAATGTATTTCTAAATTATCGCAAAGGGCTTCTATAATGGTTAACCCCATCCCCGCATGTTCTAATTCTTTTAATGAGGTATACATAGGTATTTTTGCTTCATCAATATCTTCAATTCCTTTTCCATAATCTTGGATAATGATTTTAATTTGACGATTGTCTTCTATTGTTACTTTAATAATTACCTTACATTCAGGATTATTTTGATAACCATGGATAATGGCATTACTAACCCCTTCACTAATGATTGTTTTTATTTCAACTAATTCATCGATTGTAGGATTTAATGAGGTAATAAATGATGCAACGCTAGTTCGCGCAAAGGGCTCATTTTCAATTCTAGCGTTAAAACTTAACTCCATCTGGTTCATTATCCTTTTACCTCCTCTACATATTCCATCAAATCAAACATTCCTGATAATTCAAAAACTTTATAAGATGTTTTTGATAAATTTGCTAAATATAATTGGCGATCATCTAATTTCAATTGATTATAACGTCCTAAAACTAATCCAATGCCTGAACTATCAATAAAATTAGTATGTAAAAAATCAAAATAGACAGGTCCATTGCCCTTATCTAAAATACTATTTAGTAAGCTGCGATATTTAACAACATTACTGCAGCTAAGTTCGCCATAAAAATAGACGATAACTTTATCATCTAATATCTTGTATTCAATCTTATTTTCCATTATTTCATCTCCTCGTTTGTATCTTACATCTTTTAAAATAATGATGAAATGGTTTCGACAAAACTAGAAGAAAGCATACAAAAAAAGTAGTCATAAACAAATTTCATAACTACTAGATGTATTTTTATCAAACTTGGACATATTAATTAGGGAGGCGATAAAATTGATGAAAAAATTACTAATAACCCTACTGGTAGTATGCTTACTACCAATCTCTAGAGTTCAAGCATTGGACAATGATGTTACTCCTAATGCAAAGTCTGCAATCTTGATTGAGGCAAATTCACGGCAAATTCTCTACGATAAAAATGCTGAAGAAAAGCTTTATCCTGCTTCAACAACTAAGATCATGACAATGATTTTAATGTTTGAGGCCCTACGAAATAAAAAAATATCATTTGATGATGAAATTACTACTTCAAAATATGCAGCTAGTATGGGCGGAAGTCAAGTTTACTTGGAAGTTGGTGAAAGTTTATCTTTAAAAGATATGTTTAAATCAATTGCTATCGCTAGTGCTAATGATGCTAGTGTGGCAGTAGCTGAACATATTGCTGGAAGTATTAATAAGTTTGTAGAGATGATGAATGATAAGGCTAAAAAATTAGGTTTAAAGAATACTCATTTTAAAAATGCAACCGGTCTACATGATCCCGATCACTACACTTGTGCTCATGATTTAGCAATAATGGCTGCCTATCTAATTGAAATCGGCGGTGAAGACTTATTTGCTGTAACGTCATTGTATGATAGTTATATTCGTGAAGATACGAAACAAAGCTTTTGGCTAGTCAATACTAATAAATTGTTAAAGTTATATAATGGTGTTGATGGTCTAAAAACTGGATATACAAAAGAAGCTGGTTATTGCTTAGTTACCACTGCACAGCGTGATGGTCAAAGAATTATTGGTGTCCTAATGAAAGAAACAGCTCCAAAAACAAGAAATGAAGAAATGTGTAGTTTACTGGATTATGGTTTTAATAATTATAAGCAAGTTACCATTTTTAAAAAAGATACTTTAATTGAACAGCATCTAGTTGATAAAATGGATAACCTGACTATTGATGTCAAATGTAAGAAAGATATAGTATATACTAAAGCAAAAAGCGCTGATGCTAAAGTTTCTACTAAAGTAAACTATAAAGAAAATTTCTTACCGGTTAAACAAGGTGATGTTATTGGCACATTAGATGTCATTGTTGATGGCAAAACAATTGCTACCTATGATGTTTATAGTGACACTAATGCTTCTAAATCAACATATCTATCAAAAACAATTAAAACATTAAAATATTTATTTTAAAACGGATTAAAATCCGTTTTTTATATACACAAAAACAGGCCTTAGCCTATTTCTTAAAAATCTCTTAATTTATCTAAACCGTGATATGCTTTAGGAATTTTTAATACTGTACAATATTTTTCATCTATACAAATTTCATCATCATCCATATAAGCAATAAAACTACGTTTAACAATTTCCCCGTTAATAACATAATAATTAAAAAATGATTTAACTTTTTTTATTTTTCTAATGCAATAATCACTATATGTACATTCATCGAAATTTCTTAATGATCTAAAAAAACTTGTTTTTTGACGATAAATCAATTTACCTGCTTTTTCTTTGATAAAAGACTGACTTATTTTATTAATTTGATACAACATCATTATAACTACAATAATTATAAATATAAATATTCCTCTTATTTTTATTGACGCAATTACCAAGATGCTTAAGCCAAACAATTCTGGAATAATGAAATACCGAAGATACTTTATTATTGAAAATTTGTATAATAAATCTAATTTAGACATATCACTCCAATTATCCATATTCTTTACCAATGACATTGTTATCACTCCTTATTTTTATTCCATTATATCTTTATCAAAGAGGATTAAAAGTCACTTTTAGTAAAGTTGATATTAAGTTTTTATATGATTTATAATTTAATTATTTTAGTATTATACTTATAAATATATCCATAAGTTCAATAATAAAATATTATTCCCCACTATTTTGATCCCTCCTTTCGTAAACAATGTTTTATTTACATTGTCGACTTTAGAGGGATCATATCATTTTTTAGTGGGGAATTTCATATAATAGCTATTTATTTAAACTATGTATTTTTCTTAAAATAATTAACAATAGTAAGGCACTAATTCCTGCCAATGCTATCAAAGTATTTAAATCTACGTTATCACCGGTTGGGGTTCCCTTATCTACAGGTTTAACAGGTAGGGCGGTTTTAGCGTTGACCGTTAAAGTACCAGTAACAATTTCTAAATTATAATTATTGGCCCCTTCGACTTTACCATTGATTACATATTTTCCTGCTTTTTCACCTGGTTCTCTAGTTAACTCAACAGCAAATATATCTCCATTAACCAATCCTATAATATTATAAGTAAATTCTGGATCAATTTCTCCTTCAACCTTCATTTTATCATCGATTATTAGCTGCACTTTTTTACTAGCTATAGTATATGTACCATCCGTAAATGTTACATCATAGTTTTCATTACTTGCATCACCAGTAATCTTATATTCACCTACATCATTTCCCGATTCACGTTCTAAAGTGATTCCTAAATCCGCCAATGTATCACCATAAGCTAAAGTACTATCCACTGCTAGTGAAAATGCTAATACTTTTTCATCATCACCATATGTCGTATTAATGTTATCAATATTAATATTTATAGCTTTAGGTGTAATTGTATGCTTTCCTTTTACAACTACTACTTCTTTGTAGTTTTTAGCTACATCTTCATTGATAATTGCCTTTATTTTATGATTCCCTACATTTTCATTGTTATCTGTAACACAAACAATCGATGATACTAATGTATCAATATCGCGTGCTACTACACCCTCTAAAGAATATGAATATTTGCATTCTTCACCATAATTATTATTTATATCATTAACAGTTACAATTGCTTTATCAGCCTTTTTAATAACTAAAGAAGCTACTTTCGGTATTGCCGCATAATGTGTATCATCACCACTATATGACGCTACAACACGATATCGACCAGCTGCAGTTGGGGGGATAGTACTATTATAACTATTATCAACACCTTTATATACTAATTTAGCATCAATAAAAGCGTTACCCGATTTATCATAAACTTTTCCAATTAATGATTTTGATGTACCATCATATGTTTCCACATTTAAATAATTATCAAACTTAATTTGTACTGTTTCTTTTCTAATTGTATATACACGAGTAATTGGTTTTACTGCATAATTACTCCCTAAAGTATATACTGTTTCAGTATATACACCTGGTTCTAAAATTGGTTTTGTATTAGTGTGATACTTACCATCACTAGAAAAACCTGTATATAGTGTTCTAACTTGAATCCCATCAACAACAGTACCTTCTTTATTGTACAATTTACCACCAAAATTGAAATTGTATCTATCACTGTATACTATGCTGCCTTTAATCTCTTGATTAAATTTTAAAGTTAGCTCAGTATTATTTTGTTTAATTAATAAAGTTCCTAGTCCAAATGCAGTATTATAATTACTATCTGCAGTTATTCCTGCAACAGTGTATAAACCAGCATTTTGCGGTTGTTTATTGATTTCAACCTTAAAATTCTTCACACTATCTGGAAGCTCATTTAATAACTTATCAATAACATCAGAATTAATTCCAAGATTTAATACTTCTAATACTTTAGTTAAATCATTTACTGTAAATCCATTCGGAAATAGCTTCCCTAATACATCATATGCCAAACCATTTGGTAATACTAAACTTGCATAACCAGTTACATCGGTATCAATTCCTAAATATAAAACAAATTTATTAACTCCAGTTGGATCAGTTACAACCAAGTTGTTAGGAATTATTTCACCATAGTCAATTGTCGTACTATTGACTTTTATTTTTACTTTTCCTTTAATAATATTCACAGAAAATTCTTTTTCTGATGGTTTGTAGTCTTTATCACCTATATAAGCAATTTTAATTGTCCCTTCACCAACTGGAGGCACTGTTAATTGCTCAGTTAAATCAGCACCAGCCGCTTTTAAAAGCCCTTTTATAATTTCAAGATTGAAAGAATTACTAATATTATCATTTAAAATACTTTCAATCGAAGCATCACTACCTAATTTAATCCAAATATTTTGATCAAATTTATCTAAGGCAGGTAATGTAATTCCTAAAACATCATTTACTAATGATGTTAAACTATATTTGTAAAAATATTCAAAATCATCAACAGTAGCATCGCTGTCTAAATTTGAATTTTTCAAATCAATACAATCATATATTGTATTTTTAATAGCGCTGAAATCAGTAGTGTAACGCCAAGTTATATCCTTCTTTACTTGAATCTCTGACTCATCTTTTTCCACATATTCAGCACTTAATGTTACATTTTTACCATTATTAACATTAAATATACCATTTTCATCAAATGATGTTTCTACCCCATCAACATATACTTTTTCCAGTCTATAATTATTATCAGCAACCGCTTTAAAACTTGTAGTTGTTTGAGCATTTTTTTCTACTCTATATTGGTTATTTTCAAAAGATTTTCCTTCTTCAGCTGGTTCGATTGCTCCAAACTCACTAACAGTTCGAGTGAAGATCACTTGTTCCCTTACAAATTTGATTGTAATATTACTTTTCAATTCAAAACTGTCATTAGCCTTCAATAGAGAATTGTTTGGCACATTTAAATTTAAAGGATTAATAGTAATAGCTAGATTGTTATCATCAATAGATATATAATCTCTAGCATTAAAAATCTTATTATTTAATCCTACTAAGAGTGAACTACTACCATAACTACTACTTACTATTTCAACTGAATACCCATTATCAGGTTCAATTGAAATAGATGCAGTGGATTGCTTATTTTTAGTAGTATTATACTTACCTAAAATACCACTATCTTTGGTTCCTTCTACAGTTTGAAATGCAGTGGCAGTTTGATTAACAATGTTTCCATGAATTTCACCTTCAACAATTAAATTAACTGTATTTTTGTATTCTTTCTTCCATGTTTCTGTTGCTTTTGTCTGCAAAGCAATACTATCAGTCTCACTATCAACATTTTCATCATATGCAAAACCACTAATAGTTAAGCATTGGAAAGTTAGCCCTACCGTAAGTACTAATGCAATGATCTTTTTTAACTTTTTCATATTAGTTATCTCCCTTCATTTTTTAATACATGACCTATTTTTCTATCTCACCTACTTTTTTGCCCACCAAAAAAATATCAATAAAATGATACTTTCCCCATAAAAAATCAATTCATCGACAGATTAGATGCTATTATTGGTCTGTAAAAAGATCAATTCAACTGATCATTTAAATTTAATCCGTTCTCATTCTTTGATTTTTATATTCTTAACTTCCCCATTTTAATTTTTTATATAAAAAGAACTAGCATTTTGGCTATGAACCCTGTTTCTAGTTCTAAAATATCATTGAAGTAAAATGATTTTTTTTGTTACTCAATACTTCATCATAAAAATCTAAACATTTTCGTGCAAAAAAAAACACGAGTAACAGTTGATCTATTACTCGTGTTTATACATGTTCTTTAGTTGAACGAAAATGTTTACTTTTTCGATTTTGTTTCTTATTAAATAAATATTTTTAAATTATTTAACAAGTTCTCTTAAATATTCTTGCACTTGTTCTCTTAAATCTTCGCGATTTAATGCAAAATCAATTGTTGCCTTAATAAAACCAAACTTATCACCAACATCATAACGTATTCCTTCAAAATCGTATGCATAAACTGCTTGAATATCCATTAGGCGTTTAATTGCATCCGTCAACTGAATTTCATTACCTGTACCTTTACTTTGCGTTTCTAGCAATTCAAATATTTTAGGTGTCAGCACATATCTTCCTAATACAGCTAAATCACTAGGGGCTTCATTAATTGGTGGTTTCTCTATCATATCACTCAATTTAACCAGTCTACCTGCACATTCAACAATATGTGATTTTGATGGTCTAACGATTCCATATTTATTTACATCCTTATGTTCAACAGTCTGCACGCCTACTACTGAAGCTTCTTTTTGTATATAAGCATCAATTAGCTGTCTCAATGCTGGTTTTTTATCATTTACTACAACATCATCACCTAATAGCACTGCAAATGGCTCATTACCAATAAATGATTTAGCACATAATACTGCATGACCTAATCCCTTTGGCTCTTTTTGACGAATATAATAAATATTTGCTAGATTAGCTATGTCATTAATTTCTTTGGCTTGTTTTATTTTACCACTTTCTAATAACCTTGATTCTAATTCATAGTTTTTATCAAAGTGATTTTCCATTGCATGTTTGTTACTATTGGTAATAATTAATATTTCTTCAATCCCGCTATCTACTGCTTCTTGGATAATATATTGAATTGTAGGGGTATCAACAATCGGCAACATTTCTTTTGCTAATGCTTTTGTCGCTGGTAAAAATCTTGTCCCCAAACCAGCAGCCGGGATGATTGCCTTTCTTACTTTTTGTTTCATGTTATCCTCCTTTTATAATTCTCTTTGCTTTATGTAGACATATCGAAATCATTACTTTTAATTTTAATAGAAATGGTGTTTTTATATATTTCTTTGAATATTTATTAAAGTCATTATTAAAAATATTTTCCATGTACTTATTTCTTTTATTTGGAATAGAAACTGATTTATATAAAGAAGGATTGTATTTTGATGCTTCTTTAATATCCACTTCTTTATACTCAATACTCTGCTTTATATTTTCAAATAACTCTTTTCCTTTTTGACTGTTAATAAAAACAAGGGAGGTTCCCTTGTTATCATATAATTTTGGATAGATATAATTTATCCCCCAAAAATCAGCTAATGTTATGTCACTATTTCTATGCAAAGATTTACTCTGACAATCATAACATGATGGTCTTAGACATAGATTTTTTAAAAAAACTTTCATATATTCATTTTGACTTGATAATTGGGTAAATTTTTCTTTTTGATCAATTGTAAAACTATATGAATCCCATCCTGTTGATTTATCTCTAAATGAAATATTAGCATCTTCTTCTATATTGAACTGTTCTAAATATTTCTTCCATACTTTAGGTGATGGTACGCCATGACATACGATATCCTGTAAAATAAGATTATCATATTTCTTGTTTAAAAATGCCAATAAGCCATCTATTTGACATGGTGTTCCACTAAAGTAGACTGGTCTACCTTGATTTAAATAATCCTTTATTTCAAAATAAGTATTTCCTATTTTGCTTTGTACATATTTAGAACCTCTTAATTTATTTAAATCATTTATATTATCTACTTTAATATGTTCAACCATATTTTCATTATTAAAAGTGGCACCATATACGATTCCTCCTTTTTCAATAACCAATGAGGCTAATAAAGTAAATACTCCTCCTGATGAACTACCTTTTCTAATTATCTCATCTTTGTTATAACATGCATATGCCCGTGGGTGATTATCCACTTTCATATCATTTAATATAGGACATCTTTTTTCACATAATCCACAATTGATACATTGGTTAACATCTACTTCAGGATACCAAAATCCTTCTTGATCCTCTTTCATTATTATACATTTTTTAGGACAAATATTATAACATGAATGACATCCTGAGCATTTTGATTTATCTACTATTTTTATCATGTTTGTCCTCTTTTCAAAATCTTGTTGATTGGTCCTCTTATAAGATTTTTTTCATACGTATTCATCCCAAAAGTAAACAAGCACATTACATAAACACATACATAAAATATGCCTATAATTAAGAAATGAATGATTGAATTAACAACTAATATTTTTGAAAGTCCTAAAGATAACAAAACAGTAACTATCACACATGGCATCAACATAGATATCTGTTTCCAAAAATATTTCATATCCATTTTAATTTTAACTTGATAATACCAGTTCATCAGAATGATATTCCCCAATACCATTGTTAAGCAAGTTCCTAATGCTGCGCCTATTTCTCCAAATAATTGAACTAAAGGAATACTCATAAATACATTTCCTATTGCAATAAAAAAATAAACAATAGATCTAAATTTATGCATATTCTTTGCTCTTTGTATCTCAATACCAAGATTTTGAATCAACGGAACCGTAACAGGAACAATCAGTAACAATGCGACATAATATGCATTATTATAATCATTTCCTGCCCATACATTGATAAAATACTGTCCGATAACAATAAATCCACCAATGACCATCGCAAGAATAATAAACTGAATTCTTCCTACTTTAGTAAATAATTCTGTCAATTCTTTATTGTTATTTTCGTCCATTGCTACTATTTTATTAACTCTAGGAATAAATACTGATGATATGGATGATGATAAACTCATATACATAGTATTGATTTGACCACCAACAGCATATATAGCTACTGCTGTCGTTCCACCAAATATACCTAATATAAATTTATCAACACTCCAGTTGATTTGATCAACAATCATGTTAATAAAAATATAAAAACTGAATACTCCTATTTCTTTAAGTAAAGAAATAGGAGTATTTTTAAATATGAACTTCAGCTTTAGCTTCTTTGTACAATACCAATAATTAATAATAAATTTTGAAACTGTAAGTATTGTTGTAACAACAACTAAACTTACTGATTTATAACCCATTAATAATAGTGGCAATGTTATAAATGGATTCAATATAGTTTGTAATAGTGATATAACACGTTGAAAGAAATAACATTCATGTGCCGTAACAAATGAATCAAATACACTTGATGGAAATGAAATAGCCAAGTTAATAACCATCAAGAGCATTAAAATTCTTGCTGTATCTATTTCACTTACAGTTAAACTTTTTGAAAATAGGTTATTGACATTACTGACTAATATACCACCTGCAAGTAGTGCAATCATCGCAATAACAGTAAAAACAATCATGAACATACCATTTAATTTAGCTATTCCTTCCTGATCATCTTTTACTCTATACCTTGAATAAAACCTCACATAGGCACTACCAAATCCAAAATTTAACAGACCTAAATAACTTACTACTGAATATACTAATTGATATAGACCATATTCATTTTGACCCAGTAATCTTAACATTACCGGTGTATAAACAATAGTTATAATATTTTGTACTATCATACTTACATATGATAGCATTACTCCTATTTTTAATTGATTTGTTTTCCTCATGCTTTTCTCCCTGTTTGATACATATAATAATCATTGTTTCAATATATTTAATTAATTGTTTCAATATATTTGGACCAACTTTCTCTTATTAATCTAATTTTTTTATCGTAATCAACTATTTTAGAAGGAATATAAATATTTTTATCATTACAAGGAATAGAAAAATATTCCAAAAGATTTTTAATTCTATTTCCCATATTATGAGTATCTCTATTTAAAACAACAAAATTTTTTCTAAAAATAATAGAAAAAACTGTACAATGAAAACTATCTGTAATTATCAGTTCGGCATTTTTTATCAAATCAATAAATTCAATTGGACCAGAAAAATAATGAAAATCATTTTTATTTAAAACATTTATAATATCGATATTTTTTAACTCATTTTTACAAAAATTAGTATCGGAGCTACCTAAAATAAATTCAAAAATATATTTATTTTTAAATTTTAATTTAGAATTTAATAACAAATTTTCCCATTCTTTTTTTGAAATTGCTAATGTAGGATCCATTAAGTGAACCACTTCTTTATTAGCTAATTGTTTTAGCTCTTCAATATTTTCTTTTTCTCTGCAACTTAATTTTTTAAATTTTCTTAATTCTTCTTTAAACTTATCTTTATTACTTATTCTATCGCCACCAATAGATGGAGCAGAAGCAATTCTTTTTTCTGCTTCAACTCCATTTAATAAAAAATAATCTAACATTTTTTGGCTTAAATATGCATCATTCCATACTTGATCACTACCAACAGATACAAAATCAAATGTATTTAAATAATCCCAAATACCATTTTTATTAAAATCAAACTTTTTTTTTGACAAATTTAAATATTGATTCGAAAAATTATAAAAAACACGATTTTTTTTGTAATTTCTTATTTCTATCATTGAAATAATAATATTTTTAACAAAATTATTAGTATAATAATTTTTATATCTTATAGTTTTAACAGTGAAACCATGATTTATATAAATTTTTTCAATTGCATAATTTTGAAGTTTATTTCCATAATTATTATTTCCATAAATCGTTACTATTCCGATTTTTTTCAATTTATTTTTTTTATTAGCCATGTCATTTTTTGTATATTATGCTTATATACACTTTCCTAGTACAATCTAATCGGTTAAATCCGGCTGAATCAAAATTAGAGATACTAGCTCTCCTTTCTTAAAAATTTTATAATAATAAATAGTGAAATACATACTTTAATCTCTACTAATAACTAAATTCCTTCAATCTGTTTTAATAATTGGTAAAGTTTTTATCAAATCTTTTTACTTCGACGATAGTGAGGATTTAATTTTTACATAGTTGACTAAAAAATATTAGCATTATAAACATGTATATAACACTTTAATTTAAATTCTATCATACAACATGATATTAAAGAAAAATAAAAATATGATTAAAAATCTAATAAAATTAAAATTTTTCTAAGCTAACTTTATCAAGTAAATATTAACTTATTATATACTTCTTTCACCATATAATGTAATTATAGCATAAGCTAATTAGTAATTATTTCCTCAAATTTTTCAAAGGATTGTGACCATTTAAATTTTTTCACCAATTTATATGCATTTTGTTCCAATTGTTCTATCAAATTATCATTATTAATTATTTCAAATAATTTTGCCTTTAATACATCAAAATCACCTTCTGATAATAAACAATTAATATAGTCATTTCCTATTTCAGCTAAGCAACCTGTTTTCATTCCTACTACTGCAACTTTATTTGCCATGGCTTCAATCGCAGTTAATCCCCATGCCTCTTTTAAAGTGGGAAATAATAATATATCTGATTCTCTATATAAAGATATTATTTTTTCTCGCTTTGGACTAATATAATACTCAACTTCACTAGGTATATAACTTGGCTTTGTTACACCAAAAATTATTATTCTACATCCATATTTTTGTTTTGCCTCTAATAAAATTTCTAATCCCTTTTTACCACCTTTATAATCAGCAAAGTTGCCTAACATTATTATTGTTTTTTTAGCATTTATTTTTTTATCACCCGTAATAAATTCATCATCATTTATACCATTATAAATAACATTACTCTTTACACCGCACTCTTTATAAATTATATTAGCTAAAGAATTTGTTATACAAATCCTTATCATATCTAACTTATATGTATTGTTTACAATATTTTTATCTTGATGCCAAGCTTCATAATCCTGTACAAAATATATTTTTTTTCCTTTAGATTTGGACAAATTGTATACATTTCTAGCAGTAAACCATGCTGTTGCGATTGTTACATCAGCATCTCTAATGCATCTATCATTTATTTTTAAAACTAGTTTCACATCAAATTTATTATCAAACCATGCTATTTTTGTTCTCCTTTTAAATGTATTTGCCAAACTCGTTTTATAATTTATTTTTTCATTGTCAATATCACACCATGAAAACAGTTTGGGTATATATACAATTACATCATGACCCTTATCTACAAAATAATTAGCATAAGTGAAAATTACTCTTAATCCTCCACCTAATACAGTACTAGGCACAACAATATTAATTCTCAATTTTTACACCACTTTTCTTCAAAGCATTTCTTATTGCTTCCAGCATAGCATAACCAAACTTTTCATCTGGTTCTAAATATCCAGATTCTCCCCATTCATTCCATGCAAACATAAACAAATATTCCTTGTTGTATATTTCTTTTGCCCTTTTAATTTGTTTGGTTAAATAGTATTGAAACTTTTCAGGTGTTACATCTGTACATAATTGTCCTCTGTTTTTTCTTCTTGGTGTATTATCCCAATCAACAAAAGCACCTGGATACCAATCATTACCTTTAGGATCTTGATTAAGTACTATTTTCCAAATATCATCATAACTATAATGCATAGTTGTTGCTTTGCATCTCAGTAATGGTATTCTATCTGCCACTCTATTTAACACTCTTTCTAATAAAAACGTGATACTTTTAGAGATATATTCAGTTACAGCTCTATTCATTTGAAACTCTATCCCACCTTCATATAAACCATTACTATTACCTTCATTATGATCGAATTCATTTTGTTGATGTAGAAAATATATCCCGTCCAATCCATTATCTAAAGCTAGTTTTTGCCAAAGTTTAATCATTTTAGGGTATTCTTTTACACCTTTTGGATTATACAAAATCATCAACGGTTTATTATCAATACGTATATATCTTTCATCTTTAAAAAAAGGTAGCAGATAATTAAAATGTTTTTCCCAATCTTTTTCATCTCCATATTTTTGCTCCCATAATAATTCATTAGTTTTATCTGCCCAGACTCTAGTCCAGGTATGGTTTGCCCAACTAAAGCAAAATGGTAAATCGATACTCTTATCTTCCAACATAATCTCTGCTGGTTTTTCTAATAACATGTTTCCCTCTGACCAATAATGATAATATGCAAAACCATATATGCCATATTTCTTTGCTAAATCAGCCTGCCAACGTAAAGTTGAATTATCAGTTAAATTATAATAATTTTTATTCAATGGTACTCTAGGCATATTGTGCCCTTTGAATGTTGGCTTTGATGATTTTACATTTGTCCATTCTGTAAATCCTTCTCCCCACCATTCATTATTTTCTTTAACTTCATGAAATTGTGGTAAATAAAATGCAATAATTTTCATTCTAAATCTCCTCACCTAGTCTCTTCTGAATAAATCCCTTGTATATACTCTATCTTCTACATCATCTAAGTAACTGTCATATCTATTAGCTATGATTGCTTGCGATTGTTTTTTAAATTCTTCTAAGTTATTTACTACTTTGCTTCCAAAGAAGGTTTCTCCATCTTTTAATGTTGGTTCATAAATAATTAATTCAGCACCTTTTGCTTTAATACGTTTCATTACACCTTGAATTGATGATTGTCTAAAGTTATCAGAGTTAGATTTCATTGTTAATCTATAAACTCCAATAACTACATTTTTTTCTTTTGATTGATCCCATGAATCATTAGCTTCATATGCTCCAGCAATTTCTAATACTCTATCAGCAATAAAATCTTTTCTGGTTTTATTACTAGCTACTATCGCACTCATCATTTCTTGTGGTACATCCTGATAGTTAGCTAGTAATTGTTTAGTATCTTTTGGTAAACAATAACCACCATATCCAAATGACGGGTTATTATAATGTGAACCAATTCTAGGATCTAGACATACACCATTAATGATTTGCTTAGTATCTAAACCTTTCATTTCTGCATATGTATCTAATTCATTAAAGTATGACACTCTTAAGGCTAAATAAGTATTAGCAAACAGCTTTACTGCTTCTGCCTCTGTATATCCCATAATTAATGTTTCAATATCTTCTTTTATGGCTCCTTCTTGCAGTAGACCTGCAAAAGTATTTGCAGCTTCTACTAATCTAGGATCATTCATATCTGTTCCAACAATAATTCTAGATGGATAAAGATTATCATATAACGCTTTTGATTCTCTTAAAAATTCAGGAGAGAAGATAATATTCTTAGATCCTGTTTTTTCTCTAATACTTTGAGTATATCCTACAGGGATAGTACTCTTAATAATCATGACAGCTTCTGGATTATATTCCATTACTAACTTAATTACTGCTTCTACTGCACTAGTATCAAAGAAGTTCTTCTTTGAATCATAGTTTGTAGGTGCTGCAATCACTACAAATTCAGCATCACTGTATGCTTCTTTAGCATTTAATGTAGCTACTAGATTTAAATTTTTTGTACTTAAAAAAGCCTCAATTTCATTATCCTGAATTGGAGACTTTCTATTGTTAATCATATTCACTTTTTCTTCAATAATATCCACAGCAGTCACTTCATGATGCTGTGCTAATAATGTTGCTATGCTTAATCCCACATAGCCTGTTCCTGCTACCGAAATTTTCATAATCTATTCATCTCCCATATAAAATTTTTTATATCCTTCAACAAATTTTCTTGATTCATCCTCTTAGAGAAGTACTTGGATTAAATTTAAAAATCTTCTTTTAATGTTTTTTTGTATCAGCATATGTGATTAAAACATCATTTGATTACATTGGTAATTGATTCTTATATCCTTCAAAATCATACTCTTTTAGCAACATTCTAGCTATAATCAATTATCGTTATAAGAAGCTTCAATAAGTTCTCTAGCTAATTATTCCCAATATTGTAGATTTTATATGGTTGGATAGATAATCCATCTTCACCAATTATTTTGGAGATTTTTCATTATTCTTGTAACATCTTCTAAAATATCATTAATATATATAGTCTCTCTTATAATTTCCATAATTAAATATATCGATTATTTCATTATTTCTTAATTTATTCATAAATTCAAAATAAGCTATATCAGGTTTCGTAGACAGTAAAAATCATAGATTTATGATGAAATATTATATAATTTACTATATGCGCTATCCATTAATTCGTTTAATTTTTTAGTTATAGGATACAAACATAGCAGATTGTCTACCTTATCATCAGTACCATACGAATTTTTCTTGTTAAATCTATATACTAATGAGCTGGATGTATAAATAAAGTACTGTATGCTTTTTGACCATTATCGCAAGAGTGCTTGCAAGCTTCCAATAAAGATGCCTATGATATTTGACTAAATATGAACGTCAGTATTGATAATAGTATATCTAATACCGGGTTGTGTAGCTAGATTGGTCACAATTTCTAGTTTATATTGATAAAATAGCTTATCTCAATCAACACCTTATCCAAAATATGTCCAATATAAAAAAATATTAATTTTTACTTTTTTTAATTCATCAATTTGTTTTAGGTTATATTCCTTTATAAACACATCATAATAATCATTCATATTATCAATATTGATAATATGAATATTTTTATTTCTTACTATTTATTTTAATATTAAATTCGATCCAATAAAACTAGCAAATCCAGTAACAAATATATTTATTTTTTATCTTCATGTTTGTTTTCCTCCATCACTTGAACACAAATGTTTTATTAAATTTTAATTTATTATTAATCTAAAAGATTTTAGAATATTACAATATGATTTGTTTTTATCATAAGTGATATCTAAAATTAAGTTTTTGTTTGATTAATTAATAAAAAAATTTATTTTTACACTTTGTCCTATTTGTAGCACTTATTGCTATCTAACAAAAACTTCACTACAACTTGTCCATACTCTATATTTGTAATAAAACAAAGTTACTTCAATGTATTTACATTTATGATATACTGTTATGTAATATTTTTCTTATCATTTTTCTTCCTAAAAGACCAATTAGTAATAGAGAAAAATATATAATTCCACCATATAAAATATTTGCTAATAACATTAGAAGCTTATTATCAATTATTAAATTAGTATTAAATAAAATTACAAACATGATAATTCCTATTACTATAAATATAAAAGATTTTCTTAGATATTTTTTTATAGGCAGATATTTTTTTACCTTTACCATTTGATAAATGCAAACACTTGCTTCAGCAAATAGAGTTCCTATCGCAGCACCAACTGCATAGAATTTTGGAATCAAAATCAAATTTAAAACCATATTAATTATTGCTCCAACAAAAGCAGATATAATGTATATTTTATCCATTTTATTTGGTAGTATAAATTGGGTTCGTATAACATTTCCAAAAGCTAAAAATAAGCAACTTGGTAATAAAATTAAGTATAAATCTATACATGTTTCAAATCCTTCTCCATAAAATAATGGAATGAATATTTTTGATACACCCATTATTCCAAAACACATTATGGATGATGAAAACATAGCGAATATTATACTGTTTTCCATATATTTATTAAAAGTTTTATCGTCCTTTTTACTTTTTAGATTTGTCATTCTTGGCAACATTACAGTTCCTAATGAAGTAACCATTGCAATAGGAATATTAATAATTTTTTCGGCTGATTCATAAAAACCTAATTGTTGCTTAGGACACATGTAACCTAACATAATTTTGTCCATTGTTTTGTATAAACTAACACCTATTACTGTTAGAAACAAATATAAATTAGGTTTTATATGAATCAAAATATCATCAATCTTTATTTTTACTGGATATATATATTTAGGAAGGTACGACCATAGCACGACTTGACTTATTAAAGTACCCAAAGACAATATAATGCTATATATTAAAATGTCCTCACTACTTTTTACAAATATAAATATACAAGCCGTAGTAATAATTTTAATTATAGTATTTCTAATTACAGTTAACTTAAATTTTTCCATTCCAAAGAAGAACCAATTGATATCGAATATTCCAGAAAATACATATAATCCCAAGGCTAAAGATATAGTAGTATTTTTAGAAATAAAAAAACAATAAAATATGTACAAAATATTACATACTAGTCCTGTAATTAGTTGCATCAAATAGATTCCTATAAAGTTTTTTGAACGTTTGTATTTATCATCTCTTATACTTGCTATAGTTCTGTTTCCATAATTGTTTAATCCAAGCATAATGAATAATACAAAATAATATGCAATAGAATAAGCGTAAGAATAAACACCTATCTTATTTGCTCCTAATACTCTAGAAATATACGGAGTTGTAATTAATGGAATTAAAATTACTAATAATTGGTAAAATATATTGTAAATCAAGTTTTTCTTAATACTTCCCATCTAGTATATCCCTTTCTTTTATTATTTTAGCAGGATTTCCTGCAACTATTACGTTGTCAGGAATATCCTTTGTAACTACTGCATTAGCACCAATTACAACATTATTTCCTATAGAAACATCTCCTACTATTCTTGCTCCGGGATATATAATAACGTTATTACCTATATGTGGAGTTTTTCCTTCATTTTGTCCTATTGTTACATCATGATAGATAATACAATTATTACCAATAACAGTATATCTACCAAGTAAAATACTGTGTGGGTGGGGTAGTTTTAGATTATCACCTATTTTTACATTATATAAAACAAAAATATTATATTTTAGCAATAGTCTTCTTTTTAATAATGCTGCAATTATTTTTGAAAATGGATTATTTTTTTTGTGTGATAAACTAACATAATGCATGTACCTAGATAAACGATAATTTCGATATCTTAGAATTCTATAAATATTTAAGCAAAAACAATACATTTTATTTTTTACTCCTTTGTCTTTATGTTTACATAATATAAAGCACGTTTTCCTTCAAATACTCCATCAAAACATATTTTATTTCCTTCTCTAGACCATCTTGGATGTAAATCACATCTAAATTCATCATAATATTTGAAAGGAGAATATACCTTAGCTATAACTTTTTTCTCACATTGATTTTTTTCATTTAATAAATAAATTTGTGACATTCTTCTTTTATCTGGATATGTGTCAGCCACTATATTTTTCTTATCAGGAGAATACGTTGGATGTCCATCTTCAATTATAAAATCCCACATATGCTTATATTTTTGTGTTTGATCTTTCATTAAATAGAAACCATCCGTATTGTTTTTTCGTTCATAAGCAAGGATTTCCCTATCATTTTTCCAACAACAATGAGAAACAAAATTATCGTCACTTAAATTATACATGTCCGATCCATCAATATTACATGTAACCAATCTTGTATATTTTTTTTCATTCTTCAACCATCTATGTAATACCATAAATCTATCTCCTGTAGGATTTATCATAATATGATTTACCTTGTGTTCAGCATTTTTCATATCTTCTCTAGTATCTAAATTATAAAAATCTTTGTACCTAAGTATTTCTTCGATACTACCATCTTCTAAATTTATTTTCCATATACATGCTTTATCGGGTAATAATTCTCCTTCTGTTTTATCTTTTAAATTGCTATATCCATATCCTGGTCTTAAACGATGTAATCTTGAAAAATCTAATGATAATGCAAACTTCCCACTATCACTAACCGAATAAACAGGCATGTTTAAAATATTTTTTTTACGAGTATTGATGTCCATTATCACAGAGCAGTATTGAGAATTTATAAAATCGTTATATATTATTTTTGTATGAAAATCTGGTCCCAACCATTGAAGCATACATCCTTGTTGAGTGTTCCATGTGTGAGTAGTACCTAACTCGATAGTAGTATGATTGTATGTGTCAAACATAACTATTTTTGCTTCATCAGCTGGAGCTGCACTTTTATATGTACATTTAGCTTTTAAACATAAAATATATCTACCTGTAGAATCCCAGGGTGATTTATCATAGTATCCAAAGAAGTATTCATAACCATCGTCTGGACTTATTTTTATGATATTTCCATAACTTTTTTTTCTTCCATGTGACGTGATTATATATAACAAAGATATAATATCTTTGATTATTTTCTTGATTTTTGGAAAATGATTTAATATTTTCTTCATTTGATTGAACATAGCTTTACCTCCTATAACTGTGAAAAAATAAATGGTATAGTATCAAACATTGTTGATGTAAATAAACTATATAAATAAAATAAAGAGAATAATACTATTATTGAAATACTCAATAAACGCCTTGTATTACTATCTGCTATTGATGAAAGCATATTAGGTATTGAAATAATATAAAATATTTTAAAATAGAGCATGACTCTACTAAATAAATCCATATATATACCTAATATATTAAACAATATAGTTAAAGCTGATATAATAATTAGTAAATTAGCATCTTTACTATTTTTTTCAAACGAGTGTCTAAAATATAGTAAAGTTAATAATATAGCTAAATTAATAATTATGCTTAATCCTATATCACCATTTCTCTTCAATTCATAGCTTGCATAAAATATATTTTGAAGAATATCTGTAATTTGACTTCCAAATAAGATGAAAATAGCTGATATTGCAAAGTAAAAAATTATCATATTCTTTGATATATTCTTAATAAAACTTAATGGGTAAATAATAGCAAATATTAATGCTGTTTTATGAAACAATGCTGCGCAGAAAACAAACAACATAAATTTCCAAAATTTTTTTTCAATAACATAATGATATGATATCATTAATATGCCAATTGCAATCCATTGTCTTGATATATTGAAGGATTGATTAAAAAAACCAAAGCATAAGAAGATAAATAAACTTAAAACAGCACTTTTTGATTTTTTTTTAATAAATATAAAAATAGGAATATAAATAACTATAGCAACAATAAACAAAAAAATTTGTTCATTGAAAAAATGTCCAACTATTGTGTTAAACATTACATATCCATATTCTAAATTCTGATAATTAAAAATTGTTATATTCTCAAAAAAACTGTGCTTAGCAAAAGTTTTATAGAAATCTAAATAAATAATTGTATCAGTCCCAACAGTATTGGCTCGTAATCCCATTATTACAATCATTAAAATAATATCTAGAAAAACAAAAATTCTGGATAAGTCAATTGATAAAGCATTTTTTTTATTTATATAACTAAAAGATATTTTTTTATTGTAAATAGATACAAATAAAAGTTCTATTAAAAGCAATATTAGAATATATATATAAATACTCATATTTTTCCCCTTGAATATGATAATATATATATTATTCTATACAAAATAGAGTAACAATTATAAAATCCCCAAAAAAAAGGGTATCTTATTAAATAATATAACTTTTCTATAATAGACATATGACTTTTTAATAATAAGTTAAAAACTCTGTTTTTTAAAACTATTCTAAAAGCTCTACAGTCATATATTTTTTTTCTATAATTAATTTCCACCAATTTGTTTATCCATTTAATTAATTGTTTTACATTTGACTTGTTTAATTGATTTAGTTCTGCCAATATAAGTTGCATTTCAAATTCTTCATTTGAAAAATCTGAATACAATTTATTTAACTGTCTTATTAGAACTTTTGAAGCTAATTTTCTTTGCATTTCTTTTTTTGCAATTGATAGTTGTTTGTTGTGTACTCTATAATCTAGTAAAACTTTATTTATGACTTCAATCTTTCCCACTTCACTACATCGTGCCCATAAATCAAAATCTTGAGAACAGTAAAAATTTACATCATAACGTAAATTATATTTATCTAAAAATTCTTTTTTCATCATTACGGCTGGATGACATAGACAGGTCGAAAAAAATATTGAACATTTACAATATTTATGTTTATAGAATGGTGTATGAAATCTTAAACCACTTTTATCTTGAAACATATAAGCATAAGAACTACAGATATCTATCTCTGGATGATTTTCTAAATAATTATATTCAATTTCAAATCTATTATGATGTGCTATATCATCAGTATCCATTCTTGCAATATATTTTCCATTAGAGCTTTCAATAGCTTTATTTAAAGATGCTGCTAATCCAAGATTTTTTTCGTTATAAATAATTTTTATTTTATCATTATTTTCATAATATTTTAATGTTTCTTTTGATGATATATCAGTAGAGCAATCATCTACAATTATTAGTTCAAAATCTTGAAAAGTTTGATGTAAAATACTGTCAATAGATAGTTTTAAAATATCAGAATCTGTATTATAGTTAGACATTATACAAGATATCTTTTTCATTTTTCTCTCCTTGCTTTTCCTTTAAACAATTATGATTATCTTTTACGCGAAAAATCAAAAATCCACCAGAATAATTTAATAATAATAAAATTAGTCGAATCTATGACTGTTAATATTTTTTCTGCAAAAGGACAATCATTCTTTTTTATAATACTTGTTAAGTTTTTTCTACTTGACTTTATTAATTCTTTTACAAAGTATTTATAAGTTTTAAAATTTTTATACGACATCTGTTTAGTTAAAGCAGATTTAGCATGATTTTTATAAATAATACTATCTATTTCTAAATCATCATAGATATTGACTACAATATTGCAATATTTTTCATTTGCTTTTACTAAATCAAATTTTCTTTCGCTGAATTTTCCAGTTGTAATTGAGTTCAATCTTTTAACATATTTATATTTATCTGATGTTCCTAAAACTATATTATCAATATTAGAAAAAATATCACCCATTATATAGATATCTTCATTCAACATTCCTTCAGGAAATCTAATTCTAGTAAAATGTTTTTTATGAAAAAGCTTACCCCATGCTGAAAGATATCTAACATTATATAATGTCATTTTAAAATATTCTTTCTGATTTAAACTTTTTATTTCTCCTACTGAAGACTCTAAATTTTTATTATCATAGCTTTTAACTATTTTCGAATTACACATTGATATTGTTACGTGTTCAGTTATCATAGAATATAAATATTCTATATAATCATTTACAATATAATCATCTGAATCAATAAATGTGATATACTCTCCTATACAATTATCAAGACCTGTATTTCTTGCTCCTGATAATCCTTTATTTTTTTGATTAATCAATCTAATCCTTTGATCTTTTTCTACATACTCTTCACATATCGATTTACTACCATCAGTAGACCCATCATTGATCAGTATAATTTCAAGATTATCATATGATTGTTGTATAATACTATCCAAGCAATATGATAAATATTTTTCAACATTATATACAGGTACAATTACACTTATGAGTGGATGATTTTGCTTTTCCATTTATTCTCTCCTTAAATATTTTTGATATACAACTTTTCTTACAGATGATGGAATAACTCTCGCAATAGATCGTATCAATGTATTCGATAATAAATTTATTAAATTTATTAACCCTAATTCATATAATTTTTTTTGAATTGTTATATCTCCACTAATATATTTTATTCCGCCACGTCTTTCATACATTCCATTTCCCACTCTCATATGAACAAGAATATTTGGAACATTTATTACATCATATCCTTGACTAATCACTTTTGCCCAAAGATAATAATCTTCATTTAAATAACAATCTTCATAACTTCCACACTTTAAAATAATGTTTTTTTTAAATACTACAGTCATATGATTAAATGGATTTCTTCGCTTTAAATAATTTTTTATATTTTCTTTTTCTAATGGAACTTTCTTAACGATGTTTGTATCACCAATAACTTTATCAAATTCATCAAGGTATGAACCACATAATACTAGAGATTTATTCTTTTTAAACTCTTCTAGCTGTATTTCTATGCGATTAGATACAGCTATATCGTCAGAATCCATTCTTGCAACTAATTCATTTTTACATATTTCTAATCCTTTATTTAAAGCAATCCCTAAACCGTAGTTTTTGTCTAACTGTAATCTATGAATTTGATTTGTAGGGTTGGATTCATAGAAATCTAAAATTTTATATAATTCATCTGTCAATGGTCCGTCACAAACAATCACAAAATCATTACTTTTTACTGTTTGATTTAACATACTTTCTATAGCTTGTTTCAAATATTCTGGATGTTCTTTGTGATAGACTGACATTAAAATTGAATAATTCATTATCTAGCACCATCTCCTGTTAGAACTGTTTTTATAGTTAAATAAAAGATTTTAAAATATATTTTAAAACCTCTTTTTTCGATATATACATTATCCAATTGCCATTTTTCTTTTGGAGTTAAATCATATCCTCCGTGAACTTGTGCCCATCCAGATAAACCAGGTGTTACCATTAATCTCGTTACAAATCCAGGAGTTTCTATGTTAAATTGTCTAGTTAATTTTGGGACTTCAGGTCTAGGACCAATAAGCGACATTTCTCCTGACAGTACATCCAATAATTGTGGTAATTCATCAATGCGATATTTTCTGATGAATCTTCCAACTTTAGTAACTCTAGGATCATCTTTTTCAGCCCATTTCTGCCCATTAGCTTCTGCGTCTTTTCGCATGGAACGTAGTTTATGTATTTTTATATATTTGCCATTTTTTCCAACTCTTATTTGTGAGAAAATTGGACTACCTGGTGATTCAATCATAATTGCAATACCAAAGACAATGATAAGAAAACACGCAGGTATGATAGCAACTAAACAAAAAACAACGTCTATAAGACGTCTGAAAAGCTCATAACCTATTTTCTTTTTATAATTGATAATATGCTTGTATTTTTGTATTTCATTGTAAAAGTATTGTTCAGAAATATCATTTTCTGTATTTTCTTGAGTATTATGATATATTTTTTCAAAGCAATCATCACAAAGTTGACCAGCTCCTGCAATATAATGGTTTCTAGAACCGATGTATTGATCAACAAAAACATGTGTATCTCTTCCACATAGAACACATTTTTCAGTCTGTGTCTGAATCTTGGTTTCAGTTCTGTCTAAAAGATCCATGCTTTATTCTCCCTCCCTAAAGGATAATAGCGGATTATCTTTTATAGATATGGGGAGATTTGATTGCAATAAAAAAGTCTAAATTCATTGTATCGAATTCAGACTTTAGTATAAATGTTAAGATAAATATTGGAATCTATTATAGAATTCTTGGGATTCATCTCTATCATCAGTTAGACTAGGATTGTGTTTAATAAACTCAATTGTTGTGCTTCCTTTTGTCAATTGAAATATTTTTTATCTACACTTAAGAAATGATAAATATTTGAGAAGATTTTTTACATGTTCATTGATAATTAGAAGTATTAAGTGGTAAATATGATGATTGGTTTTATACTGCTTAATACTTAAATGTTTTCTATCTTTGAAATCATAATCATTTTTATATAAGATATTTTTAGTTAGCTTTTTATAAATCATATGTGTGTTTGTAATAATTTTAAGTTATTATTTCATCATGTTTTGACAGAATTGATTAACTGCATCAGTGATTTCTTTTGGAAATTGAAAATTTGCAAGTGTCTGAAAATTATCTGCTAAATTCAAGTATGCAGTACATCCTGATTGTAAAGCAGGATTTTTTTCAACAACTATTTTCATTGGATCTTCATTTTTAAAACGATTTAATTTATCTTCATGTAGATAATTAATGACTTCAAAATAAAATCTTTTGGCTTCATAATAGTGTGATTTCTTTGCCAGTGTTACAATCTTATGAATAATATTGGTACTGTCTGCTAAAAAAGCACCTTTTTTATCAAAGGATTGTAATACTTCTATTATATCTTGTTCACTTAATAGTGGAAGAAATCCTAAAACTTCACTGATTGTATAACGCGACTTAAATATAGATAGATATCTTTGATGATTAAGTGTATTTTTTTTGTTTTTAAAATGGTATTCAAAATTATTTAATAAATCTTGATATTGAGGACAGTCAAAATTATAAACAATCATTTGAGAAGAGGGGATATCTAACATTTGTATAATAATGAATAAATCATGTTTATTGAATTGATTATTCTTTTTGGAAGATAGTATTTGTTTTAAAATATGTTGCTGTTCAGATGAAAAATTAATTAAATTGTTATAAAAAATATATTTTATGTTTTTCATTGTTTTTGGTATATTGATTTTAAATAAAATATCATATGATTTTTGATAAGGATATGATTTCTTTTTTGATGTATGTGGTTGTGAAGAACGTGGTTTATCTGGTTGAATAGGTGCTTTCTTTTTTAATAAGGTTGATAGATAACAGAATTTGATAGTTGTTTGAAAATATTCAGTTGTTTGAAAACGACTTATCTTTTTACAATATTCAATATTTGGATCATCATCAATCATCATAAGTTTTCCATTATAATACCTATAAGTAGATTTATTATATTGACTAAGTGCTTTGTGACTTACTTGTAAAGAACGACAATGAAATATGACATGAGAAATGTATTGATCATCAGTATGTTTAACGTTTTGCATTGTAATTTTTGTAAAAACTTCATAGAACTCTTTTTCATCTATTAATGGTAAAGCATAGAGAATACAATCAACATTATGTTGATAATTCTTCAAATGTTCACAATAACAATAAAATAAAAGTGTTGATTCAAATTTTATATTTATTAATGAATCATCTTCATATAAAGAAAGATGTTTAATGATTGTTTCAAAATCATTAGTTATGTTTTGTTTGTCTTTAAAATCAAAAATATCAATATTATGAAAAAGAACGTTTTCAATAGGAATATTGAGTAGAAATGCAAAATCAAATAGTCGAGCTGTTGGTATTGGAGTATTATTTTTTTGAAACCATTTTTTGACAGTGGCTTCACTAACGTTGAAACATATAGCTAAATCTTTACGTGTTGATAAATGACCACATGATAATTTGTCTTTTAAAAGTTGAAATATCTTGTCTTTTGTTAGATTCCAGTTTATGGACATAAGGTTAGACAATAATATATAGAATTGTTTACGATTTTTTCTTTGAGAAAAATCTAAAGATCTTATGAATTGTATTTGCTTTGTATGGTCTTTTAATAATTCTTCTTTGTTCATTTTACTTCCTCCATTTATTTCTATTTTATCATTAAGCAATATTATTGTATATATTTTATTACCTGTTTTTAAGAAATATATAAAAATATATCTAATATCATTTCTTTAAGCAAATACAAGATAAAAAAATCGATGCTTTTTTGGAGAACTATATATTTATTATCCTGTTGTTTATTGCAATATAAAGTCAAATATTATATGATAAAAGCACATGATTTCATGTAAAAAGTCGTTTTTGAAACTTTTATGGGAGGTATTTATAATGTTAAAAAATATAATAGATAAGATTATTCAATGGAAGATAGTCCTTATCATTCAAGCACTTATATCAATAATCTTGGCGGTTTTGTTAATACAATTAAATGTATTACCTATGATGTATATTGCTATGATTATAGTGATTGAGATATTACTTGGTGTTGGTATTTTCTTTTTGATGAGAAATGCACAAAAAGTAAGATTAATCGTGAGTCATATCATCAGTCTTGTTATAAGTATTGTATTAGTGATTGGGTGTATGGCTGTTTCTCAAGGAAATAGTGCAATCCAAGGTTTAACAAGTGATCATACACAGACAAATCGTATTTCATTATATGTATTAGATGATAGTTCATATCAGGAACTGAGTGATTTAAAAAATCAAAGTATTGAAGCTAATGTGAATGATGAACATATGGCTGAAGCAATAGATGCATTAAATAAAGAAGTTGATCTTTCAATTCAAGGGCAAGAAGATTATGTACAAATGTCTAATGATTTATATGATCAAAAAACAGCTGGTATCTATATGAATGAAGCACAATCAGCATTGTTTGATGAAATTCATGAAGATTTTCATGAAAAGACAAAAGTTTTATATACATATGAAATCACAGAAGAAATTGAAGATTTTTCTAAAGATGTGAGTGTGACACAAAATGCATTTAATGTTTTTATTAGTGGTATTGATACAACAGGACCAGTATCTACAGTTTCAAGATCAGATGTGAATATGATTGTGACTGTCAATCCTCAAAGCAAGAAAATATTAATGACAAGTATTCCAAGAGATTATTATGTCACTCTTGCAAATATGGGACAAAAAGATAAATTGACGCATGCAGGACTTGCAGGAGTTGAAAATTCAGTCAAAACTTTAGAAAATTTCTTGGGAATTGATATTAATTATTATGCCAGAGTGAATTTTACATCATTGATTCAGATGGTTGATGCCTTAGGTGGAATAGAGGTTTATTCGGATCAAGATATTCCAAAATTAGGTATTCATGAAGGTATCAATGATATGGATGGGAAAAAAGCTTTGTCATTCTCTAGAGAGAGATACTCATATAAGAATGGAGACAATCATAGAGTCCAAAATCAACAAAAAGTATTAGAAGCAATGATTAATAAAATGATGTCACCAGCGATTATTACAAATTATTCATCTATATTAGAAAATATTGATGGTTCATTTGAAACAAATATGACATCTGATGAAATAACAAGTTTGATTAGAATGCAGTTAAATGACATGGCGAGCTGGGATATTCAACAAATTCAATTACAGGGTCATGGAGCTATGTTAACTGGTGGTGCTTATATGCCAGGTAATAGATTATATTATATGATTCCTGATGAAGATAGTGTTAGTCAATGTGTAGCTAAGATTAAAGAGGTTCAGGGAAATCATTAATTAATGGAGGTCAATCATGGATAAATATTTGAAATATATTAGAACATCCATTATAGGAAAAATAACACTTGTGTTATGGATATTAATTTTAATGTTAGGAATATATTGTTTTTCACAAATCTTTATTTATCTACCAACAATGATTTTTATGATTGCAATCATTATTTTTACGATTGTTGTTGCACTATTAGGTTTCGCACATTATAAAATACCAAAAGTTTCTCTGTTTTTAGAAATCATTGTGTGTATATGTTTAATAGTAGGGGTATTTGCAGTCAATAGGGTGACAACATTTACAGATAAAGTCACAGAAACAAAAGAAGTAGAAACTGTTTCAATTGTTGCTTTAAAAGATTCAGATATTACTCAAGATCAATCTTTTTCTGATCTGGTTCTAGCTTACAGCCAAGATGATGATCAGGCATATAAGAAATCAACAGAAATATTGAAAGAACATACTAAGTCTGTAAAAAAAGAAAAACCGTATCAAAATATGGAAAAAGCTTATAATGATTTAAAAAATAAAAAAGTAGATCTTTTGGTTTTAACAAATATTGGAAAAAGTGATTTATCAGTTATAGATGAAAATTATAATCAACAAATTAAAGTTATTTTATCTAAGGATTATCCTATGGAAAATGCCACAATAAAAGCAGTTGATATTTCAAAAGAACCTTTTACTATATATTTTCAGGGAGCTGATTTATCATCAGGACAAAATATTAATTCAACAGGTAGGGGTGACGTTAATATTTTATTAACTGTTAATCCTAATACCAAAAAAGTCAATATGCAGGTTATTCCAAGAGATTTATTTGTTTATATTCCATGTAAAGATGCTAGCAGTAAATTATCTTATAGTGGATGGTGGGGAGGAATTCAATCCTCTATTGCCAGCATTGAAGATAAATTAGATATTGAAATCAATTATTATGCAAAGATCAATTTTGAAGGATTAACTGATTTGGTTGATGCTTTAGGTGGTGTTCAGGTTTATAGTCATTATACATATGATGCAGGAGGGTATCATTTTACAGAAGGCTATAATGAAGTTGATGGAGAGAAAGCTTTAATGTTTGCAAGAGCCAGAAAAATGCTTCCATTAAATGAACGTTCAAGAGGATATCAACAAATGGAATTGATCAAAGGAATCTTTACAAAATTTGCTCAAGAACCAACTTATGATCATGCCATGAGTGTCATTGATTCATTAGAAAGTAATTTTACAACGAATCTGCCTAAAGAAGACTTTTATAAAGCTTTTCAGCTTGTTGTTGATTTATTACCTCAACTTCAAACAATGGAAAATCACTCTATTGAAGGAGAATACCAATGGCATTATGATGAAGTCAGAACAAATTATTATCAATATTATTTCTATCCTGCTGAGGGTGAATTACAGGCAGTCAAAGAAAGAATTGATAATGTTATAAATGGGAAATAAAAAAATACCAATGAGACTATATTGAGCTCATTGGTATTTTTCTAATCCTTTAGGATATCTTTTCTCTTTGATTTGGGTTAAAGCTGTTTCAACATTTTGATTCCATTTTAATTCTATAATCATAGCAGGTTTATCATTCCTTGGTATAAAGACAAGACCAGCAAAACCTTTTCCAGCTGGCATTTCTCGTATGATTGTATAGTCATCTCTAGCTGTAATATAAGCTAAAGATAAAGTATATGCTAAAGCATTTTCATTGTTGTAAGTTAATATAGATGTTTCCAGATGGGCTTCTTCTATATATCTGGCGACAGCCTCTTCATCTTGTCTCCATGTAGCTTCTCATAATTCACGACTATTTAATAATGCTCTTGTTGTTTCTTTCCAGTTAGAATTTCTGATTGAGTTGACAAATGAATCAATAACTTCATCATTAAGGATTGTGATCATATCATTTACAGATGAAGACATACTTAAAAAGTTTTGCATGTTCAAATAGATGACATTGTATTGATTAAGGTGTTTGAAATAAGTATGAGTTTGACCAATCTTTAATGAATTAAATAATTTTTGAGAATTGCAACCTTTAGAGTATTAGGCGACAAGCATATTGGCATCAGTAGATTTTCCAAATGATATACATATTTTATTATCATCAGTACCTCTAAGTTGATTTGTATAGTCTATAAGTAAGGATTTATCAACATATATTTGATTGTTAAGAGCCTAAAACTATCGTTTCTTGGATTAAGATATATCTCCATGCTTTCACCTGCTTTCTTTTTCATAGTTTATTATACCATTTATATAAAAAACTAAGACTATATATGTTAAAAGGCTTTTAACAATGTGAAGCGGGATGCTGGTTTTTATAAATTTATCTTCTTTTTGGTTCTTAGAAATATCTCTATTAAGAAATTCTTAAGAATAAATTTCTTGATATTTATGATAAAGATCATTATAATGCTATCAAGATAGGAGGGATATAATGAATCCCAAAGTAAAAGTAAGGTTAAGAATTATTGCAATATTAACAACATTAATTTGGATGATTGTTATTTTTAGATTTTCAATGGATACAGGCGTATCATCACACGAATTAAGTGACTTTTGTGTACAAGTATTTAATAGAGCTGTTTATCGTTTTACAGGTAAGGATTTAACTATATCTATTACACCAGAGCATTATGCTTTGATAGAATTGTTTTTTAGAAAATTAGCACATATGAGTATATACTTTATATTGAGTATTAATGTCATGATTGTGTTATTTACATTTAATATGAAAATGACATTAAGAATGTTTTTAACAGCTTTATTCTCTTTTGGATATGCATTAACTGATGAATTTCATCAGATGTTTGTTGATGGAAGGGGAGCCAGTTTTACAGACTGTTTAATTGATACAGGAGGAGCTTTGTTAGGAATTTTAGCAGCGCTTGTTATTTATTGTATCATGTATACCATTATGACAAAGTATCAAAAACATAAAGGTTTAATTAAAGGTGCTTATGAAACAAACTAGAAAGAGGCAAGAATTGTGCAATGATTCTTGTCTTTTATTATAGATTTTTACTTATGTTGTATAAATAGAAAAATGTTGAGTTAAGACAAAAAAGTATTTATGTAGTTAAGTGCAATTTGACTGATTACATAAGTATATATTAGTAAATTTTATTTGATTAAATGTTTATAAAAATAATAAAATAAATTCTTGATATGGTCGTATGAACAATTTTATAAGTGATATTATACAATTTTACTAAAAAATATAGACATTATCATTCTATAAATTTATAATGAAATCAAGCTTTTTATGAGGAAAAAAGCGAAAAAAGTATGAAATTAAGGGAATAAAAGATTTATCTATCATAAAATGAATGAAAACAATCTCATACAATTTTGATGAGTGTATGAGAATTATTGGGAATAATAGATTATGCATTATAGTGAATAAAGATAAAAGGTGATATAATTGCGACTAAAAAAGAAATTCATTATTTATATACTAGTTTTCTTATTGTTGGGGTGTCAAAGCCAACGACAAGATACAGAAAAAAGTGTATTTTCTTGGCATAAGCAAGAAGTTTTGAACGGAAAAGATGATTTTTTCAATACTCTTCAAAGTTTTAATGTTCAAAATGTTTATCAATATTTTTCAAGTGATCTGACAGACGATCAGATAGATTCCTTTATAAATGAGTGTTCGCAGCAAGATATTTCTGTCTATTATTTATGTGGTACACCAGAATATGCTTTAAGTGAGAATTATACACAATTAAGTCAGGAAATTGAAAGAGCTAAATATATTTCTCAATTAACGAATGAAAATAATATAAAAGGAATTGTTTTGGATATTGAGCCATATCTTCTTGATGAATTTGAAGATGATGCGAAGAGTATCATGTCTGAGTTCTATGATAATTTAAAACAGGCATATACTTTAGCAAAAAGTTATGACTTGAAAATGATTGTTTGTATTCCGTATTATTACGATACACAAAATTTAACTTCTTTTTTAGAAAATCTTTTAAAAGATGGTTGTGATGGAATAGCGATTATGAATTACTATCAATCTCATGAATCTCAACATATTCAAACTGAAATAGAGTTATGTCAAAAATATCAAAAAGAGTGCATTAATATTTTTGAATTGAGTGCACCAGAAGATGGCATCACAGAAGAAAATACTTATTATGATGAAGGAATATCTACAGCTATGGAGCATTTTCAGATGATTCAGGAAAATTATGATGAATACAAGTTATCACTTTGTTTTCATGATTATCATTATTTGAAGGAGTTGTTGGAAAATGAATGAGGTTTTAAGACAGGAGAAAAAATTTCTTATTACTCTTCAACAATATTATGAATTTTCACACATTTTTTCAAAAATTCTATCTTTAGATTCTCATAGCCATGGAGATGGCTATGAGATTCGCTCTTTATATTTTGATTCTTTAGATGATCGAGACTTTCATGAAAAAGAAGATGGAATAGAATTACGACGAAAAATAAGGATGAGAACTTATGGAGCTGATACTCCTTTTGCGATGCTGGAGATGAAACAAAAGCAGGGACAATTGCAAAAGAAGCGTTCATTAAAGATGAAACGTGAGGATGCAGAAGCATTGATTTTAGGAAATTATTCTGTTTTGTTGAAATATAGTGAACCTTTTGCAGCTGAATGCTATGCGATAATGAATATGTACTGTTATCGTCCTGTATGTATTGTGAGTTATCATCGAAAAGCTTTTGTTGCAAAAGAAAATAAAATTCGAATTACTTTTGATCATCATATTGTCGCTAATGAATCAGATTTTCAGATATTTTCGTCAAAACTGAATCAATATCCTGTTTTAGATCCATATCTGGTAGTTCTAGAAGTTAAATATAATGGCTTTTTATTATCTTATATCAAAGATGTCATTAATACTATTGATAAAAGTGAACTATCTGTTAGTAAGTATTGCTTAGGAAGAAGCATAAGAAAACATTATCTTTTTTAAAAATAAAATAAAGGGGGGAGAACGAAATATGCGTGATATTTTAAGGGGCATTTTAGAGCAAGGAACAACCTTAAGTATCGAAGATATTATATTGCATATAGTTGTAGCAACAATTATTGGATTTGCGATATACATATCATATTGGTACACACATATTGGAACAACATATAGTAAAAAATTCAATGTATCTCTGATTACATTGACAGTATTAACAGCAACTGTTATGACTGTTATAGGAAATAATATTGCTTTGTCACTTGGGATGGTCGGAGCATTGTCAATTGTTCGTTTTAGAACAGCAATTAAAGATTCACGTGATACAACTTATATTTTCTGGGCTATTATTGTTGGAATTTGTTGTGGTGTAGGCGATTATCTCGTTGCGAGTGTAGGAACAGCTGTTGTCTTCATTGTTTTGCTTATTTTAGGAAGAGTGCGTAACGATAATCGTATTTTATTGATTATTAAGGCAGCTAGAAGCAATGAAAATGAAATAGAAAGCATTGTTTTTCAATACTTTCAGAAAAAAGCACTTTTAAGAGTCAAAAACACAACAGAAGATTCTATTGAACTCATATATGAAATGAACAGAAAAACATATAACCTCACATATAAAAAAGAAAGAAGTATTACCCAGGAACTTTATGATTTAAAAGATATATATTACGTGAATATTGTGACACAAAATGATGAAATAAGTGGTTAATATGAAAACAAAGATTATTTATATTTTAACAATTGTATGCATTGTTATTGCAAGTTTAGGATTTTATAGTATTAGTCCTTCCTCTCAAAGAATTCATCAACATTTAGATGGTAGATGGCATCCATCATCACAAAACAGTGATACATTTGCAACACATTTACCTATCATTCAAATAGAAACGCATGATCAAAAAATACCAGGAACGCCTATTAAAAAAGAAGATGGAGTTATTATCAGTGAATTATCAGATGAAAACACAGAAACTATTACTGTGGATTTTTCTATGATTGATCATCAAGATGGTTTGAATCAATTAAATGATTCAAAGACAGTAGAAACTGATGCTAATATTCGTTATAGAGGTAATTCTTCAAGATTTTTTGATAAAAAATCTTATTCCATTCATTTGGTTGATAGTAATGGAAATGAAAATCCAGAAGAACTAGCTGGAATGACATCACACAATGAATGGATACTTAATGGGCCTTTTTTAGACCGTACTTATATACGTAATTATCTTTGTATGAATATCTCAGGAGAGATTATGGATTATGCACCGAATGTACGATATTGTGAATTATTTGTTGATGGAGAGTATCAGGGATTGTATCTGTTAATGGAATCCATAAGTTATGGAGAAGGAAGAATAGAGTTAAATAAAACAGATAATGATGCTGATATCACAAGTTTTATTGTGCGTTGGGATAGAGCAGGAAAAGGAGATTATGAATTAAATAATTATACATATTATACATATCGTAGTGATGTCTCTGCTTTGGATGTGTGCTATCCAGGAAAAAATACACTTACAGAAGCCAAATATAATTATATTAATGATCAAATCAGCCAAATAGAAAAAACATTATATTCTATGAGTTTATGGGAAGAAAATGATGATTATACTGATTATATTGATTTAGATTCATTTGCTGAGTATTTTATTATTAATGAATTTTTTAGAAATGTGGATGCTGGAAAATTTTCAACATTCTATTATAAAGATGTAAGAGGAAAAGTTAAAACAGTTGTTTGGGATTTTAATAACTGTTGTGATAATTATATGGATTATGTATCTAATGAAGCAGGATTTACTTTGCATAATACACCATGGTTTTCACAATTGATGAAAGATGAAACTTTTGTCTCTTTGGTAGTAAAAAAATATCATCAATTAAGAAAGAGTTATTTATCAACAGACTATTTAATTCAATATATTGATGAGACTGATGCATGGCTTTCTGATGCGATTAAACGCAATGATGAAATTTGGGGATATGTTTATAACTTAGAAAATTATGACGATTTAAATTTTTTGATGCCTGTTGAAAGAAATATGACAAGTCATCAAGAAGCTATTGAACAATTCAAGCATTATATTGATGAAAGAGGAGAATGGTTAGATCAACACATTGAATCATTATATCAATATTGTTCAGAATCTAAAAATGCAAATGATATGTTAAGGTAGGTGGCAGTTTGAAAAAGTTTTTATGTGCTATACTTGTTGTTATTCTGATCTTTTTATCTGGTTTTTATGCTGTCTATTTTAAGGGTTTTTATATTGATTTTTATCCTAATAAAACGCTGACAACATCATTTAAAACTGATGGAAAAAATATACTTGTTCAAAATAAGGATGGTCAATATGAACCTATGATAATAAAAGGCATAGATTTACCAAGTAGTACAGCCAATCATTATGCAGCAGATTATGCTATCAATTATGAAACATATATGAGATGGTTCCAACTTATGAGTGATATGGGAGCCAATGTTATTCGTATTTATACAATTTATAATGATACATTTTATGATGCTTTTTATGATTATAATGTCAATAATGATAAACCATTATATTTATTACAAGGTCTTCAAGTATCAGAGTGGGCAAATAATTCTCGAAATGATGCTTATAGTATGGATTTTTATGATAGTTTAAAAAAAGATTGTATAGATATTGTTGATGTTATACATGGAAATAAAATTATAGCAACCAATAAAATGAAAGGCAGTGGCATTTATACGAAAGATATTTCACCGTGGGTTTTGGGATATATTGTAGGTAATGAATGGAACAGTGGAACGATAGCTTATACAAATCATCAAGATTATTCTTCAAATTATCAAGGAGATTATATTTCTACTTGTGATGGTGCAACAGCATTTGAAGCATTATTGGCAGATGTTATGGATACGTTGATTAGATATGAAAGTCAAAATAGAAATAGATGAGAGTTTACAGGAAGAAGAAGTGGTTATTAAAGCTCCATCTTTGAATGAAAAAGTGCAACGCATACAAGAAGTGATTCATGATATGTTTAAAAGTTTAAAAACAATGATTTTTTATAAAGGTCAAGTAGAATATTATTTATCATTGGACGATATTTTATTTTTTGAAACCAGTGATCATCATATTCATGCCCATACCAAAAATGATATGTATCAGATTAAATATAAACTGTATGAACTTGAAGAAATGTTACCAGGAAATTTTATGAGAATATCAAAGTCGACTATTTTGAATGTCAAGAAAATATATGCTATTCATAAAACAATATCTAGTCCATGTCTTATTGAATTTGAAGATACACATAAGCAAGTGTATGTATCTAGACATTATTATAAACCACTAAAAATAAGATTAGAGGAAAAGAGGTTATAAGATGAAAAAAAGTAAAATGTTTTGGGGTGTTTTGTTTATTGCTTTGGCAGTCTTATTGATTGTGACACAATTAGGTCTTGTGAATATACATATGAGTATATGGACTTTATTACTGACAGTTTTTTTTGGTGTATCTGCTTTATCTAGTTTATTACATAAACGTGCAACAGGATTCTTGTTTTCAATAGCGTTTTTAATCATCATTTATGATGAGCCACTTGGTTTAGAAGCCATTACGCCTTGGACAGTCTTAATAGCTGCCTTATTAGCAAGTATAGGTTGTCATATATTATTTCCATCATCAAAAAAACATACCCATTACGCACAGGATATTCAAGATAAAAAAACTGTAAAAGATGGGCATGTTGATATTAAAGAAAGCTTTGGAAGCTGTATTCGTTATATTGACTCACAAAATATGGAATATATAACCATTACCAATAGAGCAGGAATGATGAAGATTTATTTTGATCAGGCTGATATAAAAGGACAGGAGATCAATTGTTATCTTTATATGAGCTGTGCCATGTTAGAACTTTATATTCCAAAGACATGGAAAGTGAAGAATTGTACAGATAGTGTACTATCATATGTTGATATGGAAATGTTTGATCATAATATTGTTGAACATACAATGATTTTAAAAGGAAAAATAAATTTATCTGAAGTGAAGATTATCTATGTATAGCTATAATGTGAAATCATATTATAGCTTTTGATATGTCTTTTTTAAAAATTGAGCAACCCCATCTTGATCATTGGAAGGGATGATTTGAGTAGCAATCGCTTTTAATTTTTCATGTGCATTATCTACTGCATAGGCTTCATTCGCTAATTGAAACATCTCAATATCATTTTCGCCATCTCCAAAAACAACAAGACGATCATAATGATAAATATGTTTTAATTGTTCAATAGCATGTGCTTTAGATGTCCCTTGAGGCATAATTTCAAGCCATTGTTGATTTGTATAAATATCTTTTTGGAATAAACAATGATATTGTTTTTGATAATATTCATAAAACGGTTTAAGCTTATCTGTTTCATCAATCAATGTGACATAAAAAATTTGACCAACATAAAAGTCTTTGGGATGTGATATTTTGTGAGCGTAAGGAGTGGATAGGAATTGAAGAAAGGAGTTCAGCATGAGAAGAAAAAAAGATAAAAGCAATGGCATTACTGCTTTGTATGAAAGACTGTCTCGTGATGATGATAATGCTGGAGAGAGTAACAGTATAGTTCATCAAAAGCAAATGCTTGAAGATTATGCTATGAAACATGGTTTTACGAATCTTGTTCATTTTACCGATGATGGTTGGAGTGGAGCGACCTTTGACAGACCTTCATGGAACAGACTTGTTGAAGGTGTTAAAAACGGAGAAATCACTGCCTGTATCTGCAAAGATATGTCCAGAATCGGCAGAGATCATCTGCAAGTAGGTTTTTTCACTGACATTCTGTTTAGAGAAAAGGAAGTTCGATTTATAGCAATCAATAATGGTATTGACAGTGACCGTCAAGAAACCAGTGAGTTTGCCCCTTTTCTGAATATCATGAATGAGTGGTTTGTCAGGGACACAAGTAAGAAAATTAAAGCTGTACTGAAATCCAGAGGTTCTTCCGGCAACGCTCATACAAGTAATATCCCACCATACGGCTATTTGAAAGACCCCGAAAACCCCGACCATTGGATTATTGATGAAGAAGCTGCTGAAGTAGTCCGCAGAATTTATCGCATGACTATTGAGGGAAAAGGACCTTATCAGATAGCAAGAGAACTTTCAGAAGAAAAAATAGAAAGACCATCTTATTATCTTGGCAAAAAGGGACTTGGAAATCATGCAAGCAACTATGACAAAGAAAATCCGTATATGTGGCGAGGAAATCAGGTTACTACTCTGATTGCCCGACCAGAGTATATCGGAAAGACTGTCAATTTCAGGACATTCAAAAATTCCTATAAGGACAAAAAGACGAAAAGGGCAGATAAGGAAGATTGGGTGGTTTTTGATGATACACAAGAGCCTATTGTCGATGAAGAAACATGGCTGCTTGCTCAAAAGTTAAGACAGAATGTAAGAAAAGCAGCTCCTATGGGCGAGCCTAATGTTCTGACCGGAAAGATTTACTGTGCTGATTGTGGTGCGCCGATGTATAATCACAGGCAGCGGAAAGGGCGAGAAAGAATATACTATACTGCCAAAGGCGAAAAAAGGACAAGTCATTCCAATCCGGCAGATTGTTATGAATGTTCCACATATAATCTGGGTTGTCAGAGATATGACCGGCATTGTACTTGCCACCATATTTCAACAAAAGCACTTAAAAGCATCATTCTGAAAACCATACAGGAGACTTGCCATTATGTTTCTTTGAATGAGCGGGAGTTTGTTTATTCTCTGCAAGAAGAATCGGCGATGAAAGATATTGCTGTTTCTGAAACTGTAAAAAACCGCATTGAAAGAAATCAGAAGCGAGTTCACGAACTGGATATGCTTATCAGGAAAATCTATGAAGATAATGTGATTGGAAGATTGCCGGACAGGCTTTTTCAGAGTATGCTTACTGATTATGAAAATGAGCAGAACGAGCTGAACAAGATTATTGAGACTGACACCGCTGATATGCAACGGATTATAGGCGGTCAAAATAATGTGGAGCGTTTTCTAAAGCTGGTTAAAAAGTATGAGAACATTACAGAACTTACTCCTGCCATGATAAATGAATTTATCGACAAAATTCTGGTTCACGAGCCACAAGGAAAAGGTGCAGACCGCACCACAGAGGTGGAGATATATCTTAACTATGTCGGGCAATTTCAAGTACCTGTGGAGCAGCATGAGCCAACAGAGGAAGAAAGGATTGCTGCTGAAAAAGAGGCGGAACGACTTCGCAGAAAACGAGAATCCAATCGTAAGTATATGAAAAAGATTCGTGAGAAATCAAAAGAATTTGCGGAGCATGAGCGTATAGCAGAAGAAAAAAGTTCTGATAGCAATGTGTGTGTTGAACAGAACGCCACAAGCAAATCAAATCGGCAAAAAGTGAAAGGAGAAAAAATAGCATGACAGAATTGAAATCACGAATCCATGACAAAAGCAACGGTCTGGACTATGTTCTTGTGGGCGATTACTATGTGCCGGACTTGAAGCTACCGGAGGAACACCGCCCTATCGGTATGTGGGGCAGACTGCACAGGACATATTTGGAGCAGTACCGCCCTACAAGGTTCTCTGCCCTCTGTTTATCCGGCGAACTGCATACTTACCTTGCTGACCTGGACGAACAGGCAACGGAAAGATGCAGCCTTATCATTGAGCAGATGAAACAAGCCGAGGGTGTGACCGAAACCATGAAAGCAGACAATCAGATGTTGTGGGTACAGTCCATGAACTCTATTCGTAACCGAGCCGAAGAAATCATCAGACAGGAAATGATTTACTGCTGATTTTATCAAGTCCAAAACCAACAAATTTATATCGTAAACGAAGCGACAGGTATTTCCTTATGAAGTGTCTGTCGCTTTTCATTTATCAAACTTTAAGGAGGAAAACACAATGAAGATGAACCGGAATGAAATGGAAGCCCTTTATGCCTTTGGCTGTCCGAACCTGAAAGCAACTGTCGAGCGTTTGCGTATGGTAGCTGCCCTTGCACCCGATCCAGTGGCGAAGAAGCTGTTTTATATGCTTTCCGTTAAGCTGAGTGCTGAAGGTGTTGAAAGGTGGTATCGCTGCTTTTACTGCAAGCTGCGTGTGTTGAAAAACCATAGGGAGGGCTGCTATGGCGAGACTTACGAAGATTGAGAAAGAAACAATCGTTCTCTTTAATGAGGGCGAGGACAAGGCAAATATCTACACCCACAACGCCGGATTGAAAAAGAGGTTGGCTGCTTTTGCTAAGAAGTACCCTGACCTTTGCAGACTGGAAAAATCCAATGTTCAAGGCGGTGTTTCTTATGAGCTGGCAAAGTCCCGTCTGTCTATCCGCTTCCTGCCGCCTTACAGTGAGGAACGCAGACAGAAAGCCAGCGAATATGCGAAAAAGCATGGGCTGAACAGCCAGCAGGGACAATGTGATAATCAGGGCTGATATGCGGTTAAAATGTCAGGTGCAGACCTGATGTTTTGACCGTTGCCTATCGTCTGCAAGGAAAGTATCGGGGACTATGGATTTTGCAGAAATGTGCGTTACAAGGCTTGAACAGGAACTCTGTACACAAAATTTTTTCTTCCATTCTTTAAGTTGATGAAGTATAATAAAATATGAAAAATTGAGGTTTTTAATGCTCGATTTCAAACAATCATTTTTATATATCTGGGACTATGGAGGGCAAAATGAATGATTTTTTACGAATGTGTTTTAATATAATTACACAAATAGGTCCCTATTTAGTTGTACTTCTTCTTTTGAAATATCTTGTAAATCTTCAACAAAAGAGAGCTAAAGAACGAGAGGAAGAACAGAAAAAGGGAATAATTAGAACGCATTATACAATAAAAACAGAGAAATTCCTTGTCGTGGCATTTATCGTAGGTACAATATTTTTTGCTTGTTGTACGGCTATGAGTCTTAGGGAAAAAGAAGATATGTTTGTCATTTGTATATTTGGAATATTTTTTTTAGTAGGCATAAGCGGAATAGTCAATATGGTAATGTGGAAACTGGAAGTGAACGGAGATGAAATCACATGGCGGTCAACTTTTGGAAAAAAGAGAACTTTTCGTTTTGGGGATATTACCTACTGCGAGAGAAAAAAAGGTTCTGTGCGTGTATATGTAAATGGGGAAAAGCTATTTACCATTGATAGTAATATCGATAAAGAAGAATTTATGGAAGATATAGAGAGAAGAAGAATCCCTGTAAAATCTTACTGGACAAATCAGCATAAGAAGAATCGTAAATGACATAGATTTTATAACAGTACGATGTTAGACAACTGAATATGACCGTCAAAGTCGGATGAAGAAACCGATGTATTGAGCGTAAAGCGATCATGCGTCGGTTTTTCTTATTTCATGAGCTGACAGAATTCCGACTGTATATCGCCTGTGAGGAAAGTATCGGAGACTATGGATTTTGCGGAAATGTGCGTTATAGGTAAGTAAAAAACTACTTGATAGAGCGTGAATTGAATTGTTCATATCGGTATGATATAATTTACTGAAATGAAGCAAGAAGGTGGACTTTTGTATGAAAAAATTTTTGAAAATATTGCTAATCATTGTAGGAATAGTTTTTTTGATTTTTGCAGCGCTGATATGTATTGGACTGTTTGTTGATTATGATGACCATATTGAAAATGGTCGTTATACTTATGTTCCGGAAGATGACAATAAAGACAATGCATATGTCGAATTCAATTTGAGTGATTACGATAAAAAGGATTCTGAACTCATATATTATAGTTCTGTCGAAGAAGCTATTTTGAATTCTCCTTTGAATGCTGAAAATGAAGAATTTTCTGTTCCAGAAGATTTTCTTAATCATGTTGATGAAATATTGCATATATGGAATGGCAAACAGTATGATACTATTTTCTATCGGGCAGGAAGTGATAACGATCCCGTTCAAGGTTTTGTGATTGCACGCTGCAAAAAAAAGATAGAAAATGAAAGTACACAATATGCGTTTGTAAATGCTACACCAGCTACCACTACACCAGATACCACTTATGGGGGAGACTTCAAAAAATTTATCCATTTATCTTTAACAATAAGTGATATTCAACAAGACTTAAATCCAAATTATCCGGATACCAGATTCGTTTTTGGCTATGCACATGATAAAGAAATTTACTCATTAGAAGTAGAAGGTCAAAAGCCAGATGGGATTATAGAATATGAAGAATATGGTAGAACGATGTATATGTGGTATTATAACGATTTGAAAAGCAATAAAAGAGGCGATTGTCTGAGCTACTCAGTAGATGTGCCAGAGTAATTTTTCAAATTGGCTAATCTGCCACAACTGAATATGACCGTCAAGGTCAGATGAAGAAACCGATGTATTGAGCGTAAAGCGATCATGCGTCGGTTTTTCTTTTTGCAAAATAGTCCGGTGGACTGTTTTGTAAAACCGAAGGAACTGACAGAGCTTGGGACGGGGCGAAGTCAGTTTGTTCGGGCGGGAGTACAGAGGGTGCAACCCTTTGTGCATGGGTACAGGGAATGCAATATCCCTGTGCAGGTCAAGGGCGGCAGCCTTGCCCAGTTAAGTGGCGTTTCGCCACTTAGTACTGGGTATTACTTGACGCAGAAAGCCGCAAGGAATCAGCTTCGCTGCCCTTCTCCCCTGTCGGGGAAATCAAAAAGAAGGAGGAACTCATGTGAAATTAACAAGGCACAATGGACGAGCCGGAAAGAATGGCGTTTATAATCCGAAGCACAATGACCGCAGTTTTGACATTGCCAACAGCGAACACATTGACGAAGAACGAGCCAAACAAAATCTCTATTGGGACTGTTACAATGGCTTCCGCAATTTCAAAAATCCCGAAAAGGAAAATGAGCTGTCTGCCACTTTTGAAGATGTGGAACAGCTTTTTTATCGTCAGCGGTATCGTGATTTTGTGACCGGACAGAACGAAAGAAATGTGAAGAACCGACACCCTGAAAGAAATAAGGAAACCGGAGATTTGCTCAAAAGCAAAAAGACCTGCCCAGAGGAAACGGTCTATCAGATTGGAACGCTTGATAATCATGTTCCACCAGAACTGCTCATTGAGATCGTCACAGAATTTATGGAAATCGTAAATGAGCGTTTCGGCTCTCATGTCCATATCCTGAATTGGGCACTGCACTTGGATGAAAGCACCCCTCATATTCACGAGCGTCATGTGTTCGACTGTGAAAATCAATATGGGGAGATTGCCCCACAACAGGAAAAGGCTTTGGAAGCACTGGGGTTTGAACTGCCAGAACCGGAGAAGCCTGTCGGAAGAAAAAATAACCGCAAGATGACTTTCGATTCAGCCTGCCGAGTGCTGTTGTTTGATGTGGCGAAAAAGCATGGCTTACAACTGGAAGAAGAACCGGAATATGGTGGTCGTGCTTATCTGGAAAAACAGGACTATATTCTTTTCAAGCAAAAGGAGCAACTGGCAGCACAGGAGCAAAAGTTGGAAGAACTCACGATGAAGATTGAAGATGTGGAAGCTCTGGTGGACGAGGTTGCCGATATTGCCTATGACAAGGCGGTTGAGGTCGTTGCTGATACTGTAAAACTGGAAACGCACAAGGAGGATATTAAGCTGGTGGAGCAGTCTAAAGCGTGGGTTCTCTCCCCTGAGCGTAAGGCTTCAAAGAAAGAAGTTGAGTATGCAGTGAAACGATTGGATGGCGTGATTGCCAGAATCACAAACGCTATGAAATCAACCATTCAGAAAATCCAAACCACGCTGATGAAACCGGAGGTCAAAAAAGCCGGAACGGAGCAAATCAAGAAGAAAGCCAAAAATTCTATTATAGAGCAGTTGAGCCGCAAAAAGAAAGAAATTGCAGAGCGTGAAGTCAGCCGGACGGATCAGGCAAAAAGCAAAAAACAGGATATGGAACTCTAAAGCACTTGCTGTTTTCACTTTGAAAATGACAGGTGCTTTTGCTTTAGGGAGTAAGAAAATATCTTCCATTCTTTAGGTTGATGAAGTATAATGATAGTAAGAAATTTTTTGTAATGACCTTAATCCAATAAGTGATTTTGCAATTATTCAGTAAAGGATGTAATTATATGAAAAAAGTATTGTTGCTTTCCAGTGTGATTATTATACTCGGTTTAACAGGCTGCTCTAACAAATATTTCAATGACTGGTTTAGCTCTGAACAAAATGAAACGGATAAGATGTGTCAACAAATTATCGAGGCATGTAAGCAACAGGATTCAGAGAAACTAAAATCTCTATTTTCCGAAGAAAGCAAAAAGAACATTGAGAATTTAGACACTGAAATCTCTGCTTTTTTCGATTATATTGAGGGCAGTATCCAAAGTTTTGAGGGCGATTGTGCATCATCAAGTGAAAGCAACTATGGTAAAAGGAAAACGGAATTGGATGGTATGTATCTCATATTGACAGAGAAGGAACGGTATTGTATGAATTTTTATATGTATAGTGAGGATGATGAAAATGCTCAAAATGTGGGGATATATAAAATTGAAATTGCATTGGAGAGCGAAGTGGCTGAGGATAATTTTATATGGGATAATCCCCCAAACGGTATTTTTGTTGGAGGACAAAATTGATTTTTGTTATGAGAGAACATTAAAGTATAAATTTCGGATGGTATAAGAAAAACTGACTACAATTAAATCTTCACAGCTTTACTAAGCAGGAAATCTGAAAAGTTCTCCTGCTTTTTTGCACTCAAAATAGAATGTGGAACTCTAAGACACTTGCTGTCTTCGTTTTGAAAATGACAGGTGCTTTTGCTTTGGGAGGCAAGAAAAAATCTTCCATTCTTTAGGTTGATGAAGTATAATGTAAGCAACAAACTTGAAGTTTAAGGGGATGATATTATGGATTTTGCTATATTTAGATTGTTTATAAGAGTTTCATTATTTGTTATAGCGTTAATTGCTTGCATTATCTATCTAATTAAAAAAAGAAAACTTATCTATTCGATATTTTTTGATAAAGAAGCGATAAAAAAAGAATATACTGGAAAAAATGATATAATATTTCTTCGATTGGCTAATACCATTCTTGTTATAGTAGCTATTCTTTTAATCTTATATTTGAAAGATTTTGTTTTAGATATGCCTTACATCATAAACAAACAGTATAGTTATGCAGAAGGATATGTAACTGAACAATCTCATGGTGGTGCAGATATATCTTCTGAAAGAAGAAGTATTTTTCTATATGATAAAGTTAAAGATGATGAAATCGAAATCACAGTATTTTCAAGGTATATTGATAAAAATACTTATTTAAAGGTACAATATCTTCCGCATACGAAATATGGTGCTATTGTAGAAATTAAATAATTCATTCTAAAAAGAAAATTTCCAGTTTGTATAACTGGCAACCCAACCACAATTAAATCTTCACAGCTTTGCTAAGCAGGAAATCTGAAAAGGTCTCCTGCTTTTTTGCACCTAAAATTAAATATGGAACTCTAAGGCACTTGCTGTTTTCGTTTTGAAAATGACAGGTGCTTTTTTCGTTTCAGGAAAGGAGTCACATGAATGTATTTGAAGTTGTAAAAGAAAATGTTACTGCCCGATAAGCCGCAGAAGCCTATGGCTTGAAAGTGGGTCGCACAGGTATGGCGTGCTGTCCGTTTCACTCAGATAAGTCCCCCAGTATGAAGCTGGATGAACGCTATTACTGTTTTGGCTGCGGAGCAACCGGAGACGCTGTTGATCTCACAGCGAAGCTATTCGGTATCGGGCTGAGGGAAGCTGCTGTCAAACTTGCTGAAGATTTTGGTCTTAACTATGACAGCCGACAAAAGCCCAGTGTCCGCCCTCGTATTCGTGAGCCGACACCGGAACAGAAGTATCAAAAAGGAGAAAATCATTGCTACAAGGTGCTGACGGATTATTTTCATCTTCTTAGAGAATGGGAAAAGAAATACGCTCCTAAACAGCCGGATGAGGAATGGAATCCCCTGTTTGCAGAAGCACTGCATAAGAAGAACTATATCGAATATCTGCTTGATATTCTTCTGTATGGTTCATTGGAGGAACGAAAAGCACTTGTGGCAGAACAGAGAAAGGAGGTGTTAAAACTTGAACAGCGAATTGCAGAACTGTCAGCAGACAGAACCATGCACAGTAGAAGAAATCCGAAACAGCTTAGAGCAGAGCGAGAAAGGTAAGGTTTATAATACTGCCGCAAATTATAAGCGTGTTCTGCAATATGATCCACTTTTGAAAGGGGCTATCCGAAAAAATCTTCTGACCGAAAGAATCGACATTGTGAAGCCCCTCGGTTGGTATCGTGACAGCCCGACATTGACGGATGTGGATGTGAAATATCTGCTCCTATATTTTGAAGAAAACTATGGATTGACCGTAGAGAAGAAAATCATAGACGCAGTTGCGGTTATTGCCAATGAAAACCGTTACCACCCTGTCTGTGATTTTCTCAATGCCTTGCAATGGGACGGAACGGAACGCATACGCTTCTGTCTGCACCGCTTTCTCGGTTCTGATACAGATGATTACACCTATGAAGCATTGAAGTTGTTTCTGTTGGGTGCTATCTCACGAGCCTTTAAGCCGGGGTGCAAATTTGAGGTTATGCTCTGTCTTGTGGGCGGTCAGGGAGCTGGAAAGTCCTCTTTCTTCCGTTTGCTTGCGGTCAATGATGACTGGTTCTCTGATGACTTGAAAAAGCTGGATGATGAAAATGTGTACCGCAAAATGCAGGGGCATTGGATTATTGAAATGTCGGAAATGATTGCAACCGCTAACGCTAAGAGCATTGAAGAAATCAAGTCCTTTCTGAGCCGCCAAAAGGAAACCTATAAGATACCGTATGAAACACATCCGGCAGACAGAAAACGACAATGTGTGTTTGGAGGTTCTTCTAATACCCTTGACTTTCTTCCCCTTGACCGAACAGGCAACCGCCGCTTCGTTCCGGTTATGGTCTATCCTGAAAGGGCTGAGGTTCATATTTTGGCGGATGAACAGGCTTCCAGAGAGTATATCAATCAGATGTGGGCAGAAGCTATGGAGATTTACAGAAGCGGCAATTTCCGTCTGAGATTCAGTCCGGCTATGAACGATTATCTGAAAGCCCACCAAAAGGATTTTATGCCGGAGGACACAAAGGCAGGACAGATTTTAGACTATCTGGAACGCTATTCCGGCAGCATAGTCTGCTCTAAGCAGCTTTACAAGGAAGCACTGGGGCATGATTATGACGAACCGAAACAATGGGAACTGCGAGAGATCAATGACATTATGAATAACGCTGTCACAGGCTGGATGGCGTTCAGCAATCCGAGATATTTTCCAGAGCCTTACCGCAGACAAAAGGGCTGAGAGCGTATCAGGAACGACAACGAGCCTGACAACAGCATGGATGGTTTTCAGGAAATCCCGACAGAGGAAATGGAACAGTTAGGACTTCCGGAGGAATGGTTGAAGCAAAAATAAAAGCCCGTTGTCGCTTCGGTTGTCGAGCCGGTTGTCGGTCTGGTTGTCGGGCAAAAATCCCGAAAGCCTTGGCTTAACAGTGATAAGGAACTAATTTACTTATCAACTGTTAGCTGACGGT